>Ga0325414_1000868_pt1 | contig 27208 bp, 20 predicted proteins | sample PopdelMetagenome_8_FD_206183 | JGI IMG/M metagenome (GOLD analysis project Ga0325414, IMG submission 206183) | Populus deltoides microbial communities from Bellville, Georgia, United States - Leaf-PdKOR-R3 | ecosystem: Host-associated > Plants > Phyllosphere > Phylloplane/Leaf | place: USA... | reverse complement strand
ACCAGTCCCGAACCATAGTATCTCTGTTGACCAGTTAGGGTTCCTAGTGACCATAATACTAGGTGGCGACTCCTTAAACAAAGACCATTCCCCATTAAAGAACAGGATGCCAGAAAGCCGTTCTTTTTCAAAGATTTAATTTTTAAGGTCGCCGCGATGTCCGGGTGTGACAACCATAAAAAAAAATTAACTTGTTACTGACTTTGCGCTCAATTCTGGTTAAAGGGTTGTTCAATTATTTCTTATAGTATAGGGATTAATTAATTCATTTCAGTAAACTGTAGGTACTAATTTATAATAAACCAAAAAAAGAAGGAAAGAAAGAAAGATGTTTTCCAGCATTGAAAAGATTGGCAAATAAAGAATACAAGTCCGATTTATCCAGTATGATACCTTAAAGCAAAATGACAGATGGTCTAAAATCCTAAGTAGAACGACTGGGTTGGGGAAAAGATTCTCGACCACAAACAAAACAATTAGGAAATTTCGATGTTTGACGACAAAATAATAAATATTACAGACTATTCAAGAGTTCAAAGAAATAAAATAAGCACAGAACCAAAAATAAATCTTCCTTAAGCAAATTTCTAGTTCAAGGTCAAAAGGCATCACTATTAATACTATTACTAATACTACTACAGCATTTACCTCACGAAGTATCAGACAGAACATGCTAAATCTACATCTTTTGCAAGTAGTTCCTTGAGCAGGTTACAACATATCATTGAACCTCAAACTGCACAAAGAAAGAAATCAAGAACATAAGAATGAAGGAAATCCGCGTCAAAACTAGGATAAAACTCGGGGGATCTAGACTGATGCTGTTCATATGATTGACAGATGGGTCAACAAATTAAGGCACTTTGATACCCACCCAAGCAGGAAAATGTTAGATAACCCCTTAGCCAGGCAGGAAGAGTGTTTGGAAACGGAAAACTACTGCAAATGCAAATCAATCGATAGAAGTCCACAACTAACATCATGCAAGATTGTGTTTAGAGTTCAGCTGATCCTAATGCTTCAATGCACCATGTTTTTCAGATGGCCAGAAGTAGGATCAAGTACTAGGGTTGACTATGGCTTCTTAGTAATTTTTGAAACAAGTACAAAAAGCAGACAGATATTGGACATACCTAACTTAGGAATGGGCCAGCAAGCCAAGCATGTAAAAGAACTTGTGCTCTGGCAATCATAAATCATCTCTGGGCTTGATCAGAACCTGAAGGTCCAACTGAAGGAATAGCTGCCACACTGCTTGCTGACCCATTCTCAGCAGGTGGAGGCACACCCCATTTTCCTTCAGATTCAAGTGGCTCAAAGACATGAACCCCACCATCTGATAATCCCAATGCAAACTGATTTGGTTCTTGCGGGTGTGCAGCAATCACAAGTGGGTGGACATTTGAGCTGCCGTATATGAAACAATGGGTGTCAAAGTGATGTGGCTATTGCATAAAAACAGGAGGTAGAGAATTAAACTTTAGTTAGCGAACAGTGAAAACTAGGATGGGCATTCCATCAACAGGAAAGCAGAGTGCAAAGCAAACCAGTAATGGGTTTTGGAATTTAAGATGCAGAAATAAATGTATTACAAATGGAACTGAGTTATAGATACAGAATCCTGTAAATGATTATAAATAAAAGAGAGAATATTTAACATATTTGTATACTCATTCCTGGTTGTATGTATTACTATTATCTAGCACAAGAGATCTCCATAATTTATGTTCTCTTTCCTGTGTCTCTTGGTTACTTAAAATTTACTTTAAAGTACAGTTAGTTACACATGTTTCCAGGTACACAGATTTGCCCCTGCCATTTGAAAGATGGTTGAATCTTTAGACCATTAAACTTCTCGGAACAATAAAAAAAATGTGATCCTATCATTCTACCAAGACAGTTGTACTGCAAAAAGGTGGATCTAAATTATTTATAAAAACATACACCGATGAATGGAGCAAGATAATTACCTGACATTAGGTGGGGGATATGAAGAAGGATTGATACGACAGCGTAATCTGAGATTTGCAGCACTAAATACACAAACAGTTGCATCTAAGAAGCTGGCATATACCAGCTGACTATCACATGAGAACACAGCATGTGAGATTGGTGCAGAAGATTCACGTGGAAGCCACTAGATCAGGACAAAAGAGAACTCAGTACCTGACAACAACATGATAGCTCCACAATAAAGTCAAGAGACAAAGATACCTGCTTTACGCATTCTAGCTTTGTGGTTTCAAATATGGCAAGCTGAGTCTCGTGCACAACCAGGAAGTGTATCTGATCCTGATGAAATTGTACACGGGTGTCCGATTGTGCTGTTGTTGTCCTTCCAGTCGGAACCTGCAAGAATCTTGTTTTCTGCTTTTCCCATCCGTCCGAGTTCCAAACACAAAGCTGAATAAAGAACAATTTAAATGGGAAATGAGTTAATATCTAAACACTGATCATTAGTTCACATTCCGATGAAAAAAATAAAGGCGGCTTGGGGTTCGGGAATAATTTATGCAAATAAGCCTGCCACTTGCGCGAGAGAGAGAGAGAGAGAGAGAGAGAGAGAGAGAGAGAGTCTTTAGCATGCCAAGAAGGCTTGGGGTTCGGGAATAATTTATGTAAATAAGCCTGCCATTTGCGAGAGAGAGAACTAAGAATTCTTTAGCATGCCACTTGCAACAGTAGTGAAGCAGAATTATGCCAAAGCAAATCAAAATTAAAAAATAAAAATAAATCAGTATTGATGCAATCCCCCACGCCAAAAAAAATGGAACATCTAACAGGTGAAATCCCGTTTAAAAACTATAACATCAAGGCACACAAGACATCTAATTGAAAATTTATTACCTGAGCATCTGCTCCCGATGACACTAGCACGCTCAGCACATGGGAGAAGGCAAGGCCAGTTATTCTTTTAGAGTGGCCTTTCAGCTTGCTCTTGACCTGCACCAATAATTGACAAATATTACATAACAATTGACGCTTCTCTGAGCATTAGCTGTGGGAATAAATGTCTATTACTGCATCATACCTCGTCTACACGGACATTATATATTTGAATTGTGGAATCATCCATGCCAATAGCAATTATGTTGTTATCTTGAGGATGAAAAGCAAGAAATGTTGCTGCAGGAGGTGGTGGCATGAAAGTTGTCATTGTCTGCGCTCCGCCAAAAGAAAATGAGATTAGTCAAATGAAATTGACATCACAACATCATAACCAACAATCCTAGTATTACCTTAAATGTCATCATATTGAAAAGGGAAATCTTTCCTCCAGATGCTGACATAACATAAGAATCATTTTTGGACAAAGCAAAACATGCCACAGCCTCTTCAGGGTTAGAGTCAGTGATGTCGTTGGTCATTAGAATCCCACTTGATGGTTGCCATAATTGAGGTGGCACACCAGCGGTTGCCTACAGGATGAAGGACCAATTTCAAGACACCATGGAACTCATTATAGAAATTTCAGTAAAATAGAACTGCACATGATTGATGAATCCACTATGCATGTGCTTCTTACCTTGCCACTTGCATTACGATCACTGCGTTGCCATTTCCATAACAAGTGTATTGCATTTGAAGCTAATGCCAAAATGGCATTGCCAGAATTTGTATAAATTAACCTTGATATCTGCAATGACAAAAAAGAAGCTAATAATGACATCCTTGTTGGAAAACAGAATAAATAAAGAAAGAAAAGCTTATGAGTCATGATGGAGTTAACAAGTCAACTTGATAAAGCCTGGCATTCCAGTCCAATATTAAAAACCAAGACTCATACAAGAACCCATACAGAGCCATCATACACTGTTGATACCATTAAGCAGGGCTCGTTTGGAAACATAATGATAAAACACTCTGTAACTTCCTGATTCAGTAGTTCTTCTCTGTAAGCTAACAGGTATTCAACAGCAAAGTTACACTCTTATGTTAGCACATCCCATCACCATGGACACTATATTGAACATATCTGGAATTTCTTTCCATTAATAACATTATAAAATTTTATGGAACGGGATAAATTACATGGTTGTTAAACATTCAAAATGCAATTCGATAAATTACTAGCATGAAATAAGCATGACGAGACTAGTTAGCACTCTGAGTTATGGTAATTATAGTTGACACATGCGTCTTCTAAAAGCCCTAATATGTTGCTTATTTCATGCTAATATGTGGGAAGGGCAGAGACGACTACCTCAAAGGAGAAGTCGCCATACCATAAAAGAATGATCCCAAGTTTCGAACATGGAAAACTGAGAATCGCATGGTAATGTCATGGTTAATTAATTCAATAACCAACAAAATAGGAGAAAATTTTCGTCTATATGAAACAGCAAAGGAAATCTGGGATGCAGCAAGAGAAACCTATTCAAGTTCTGAAAATACATCAGAACTATTCGAAATTGATGCAGCATTGCATGATCTGCGCCAAGGAGATCTTTCTGTAACACAATACTTCAACACACTCTGTTGACATTGGCAACACTTAGACATGTTTGAAATTCATGCCTGGAAATGCCCTGAAGACACAACCCTATATAAAAGAATTTTAGAACTGAATCGAACTTTGAAGTTCCTTCTTGGTCTCAACAAAAATCTAGATGAAGTTAGAGGGAGAATAATAGGGACCAAGCCCCTTCCAAATCTCAGAGAAGCATTCTTTGAAGTTAGGTGTGAAGAAAGCAGAAAGAAAGTAATGATGAGATCTCACAATTCAGCCTTTACATTGGAAGGATCTGCCCTTGCTACTCGAGGATATCCTAATAGCAATCATGACAGCTGACAGAAAAGGGGAAGACCCTGGTGTGATCACTGCAACAAGCTAGGACATGTCAAAGAAACATGTTGGAAGATTCATGGCAAACCTGCTGATTGGAAGCCATCAAGGCTAACAAATGACAGACAGACATGCCAAAAATGTTAACTCAGATGACAACCGAGACAAGAACACCAACCTTCTACCTAAAACAAGTCCCTTCACCAAGGAACAACTTGATATATTACAAAAACTGTTCAATCAGAGTTCATTATCTCAATCAAGTACGCCAGCCTCTGGATCTTGATTGTTAGCTCAGAAAGGTCAATTTTCAAAAGCCCTTACTGTTAGTACGAGACTCAAGTCTATGGATCATAGACTCCGGAGCATCAGACCATATGACAGGAGATGCAGCCCTTATTAATGAATACAATCAGTGCAATAAGAATTCTACAGTCCACAGTCTGTATAGCTGATGGATCTTCATCCCAAGTGAAAGGAATAGGCTTAAGCAGAATTTCAAGAGACATGATCCTAAATTCCATTCTTCATATTCCTAAACCGGACTGCAACCTCATCTCAATTAGTAAATTGACTTGTGATCTAAATTGTGTAGCTAAATTCTTTCCTAACTTGTGTATATTTCAGGATTTGGATACGGGAAAGAAGATTGGCAGTGCTAAGATGTGTTCAGGGCTCTATCTCCTCAATGGATTCACTCCTCAAAAAGGGCAAACTCAAAATGGAATCCTTGCACCTCATAAGGGTCGATCAGTTTTAAATTTCTATGTCAATAAGGATAGTGATGTTATGTTATGGCACTATCGTCTTGGTCATCCAAACTTCATGTACCTGGAGAAATTAGTTCCTTCTTTACTTACCAATAAAAATTCAGAGTCTTTCAAATGTGAAGTATGTCAACTTTCCAAGCAAATTCGTAGTAGCGATCCCCCTATCTCATATAAATCATCACATCCTTTTGCCATAATCCATAGTGATGTATGGGGTCCCTCACCAGTAAAAAATATAACTGGAACTCGTTGGTTTGTATTCTTTGTTGATGACCACACCAGATTGACATGGCTATTCCTCATGAAAGAAAAATCTAAAGTGAGCCAAATCTTTCAAAACTTCCACTCCATGATACAAACACAATTCCACACTAAGATCCAAATCTTAAAAACTGATAATGCCAAAGAATATTTCAATTCTGAACTCAATACTTATTGTCTAAATCAAGACATTTTCCACATCAGCTCGTGTTGACACTCCACAACAAAATGGAGTGGCAGAAAGGAAAAATAGACACCTATTGGAAGTTGCTAGATCCCTCATGTTCCCAAACAATTCTGGGGAGAGGCTGTACTCACAGCCACTTACCTCATCAATAGAATGCCTTCTAGAGTTCTAAAATTCCAAACTCCTAGTTAAGTCCTCCTACAAGCATTCCCACACAACAAAATACTCTCTTCATTAGATCCTAAAGTGTTCGGCTGCTCAGTCTTTGTTCATATCCACCCTCACCATCGCAGCAAATTAGATCCTAAATCCATCAAGTGTATCTTTCTAGGATACTCCCCACATAAAAAATCGTACAAGTGTTATTCTCCCATCAACAGAAAGTTCTATACCTCAATAGATGTCACATTCTTTGAACATCAAGCCTCCTACCCCAAGTCTGATATTCAGGGGGAGAACATGCAAGAATATCAGAATTGGGGAATAAATTCAGATATACCTCACACAGGAGATACCCCATAGAGTCATTCTCCTCTCCAGAGTCATTCTCCAGTAACTATAGTCCCAGGTCCACCAGTTCCAGTTCCAAATCAGCCCATTCAACCAGTCCCAGTTAAATCACTTGCACCAAAACAAATTGCAAATCCCGAGCCTAAACTTCTTACCTATACCAGAAGGAAAAAACCAGAGAAGGAGATAGAGCATGCAATACCTCTTACATTGGACCAAGATTCAGAACCAAGTTCAAATTGTGCTCAAATACACTCAAGCATGGAAATTTCAGTTTGTGAGAATCTTGCTTCCTTTACTAAAGACTCAGACATTCCAATTGCAATAAGGAAAGGTGTTAGATCATGCACAAATCACCCATCAACAGATTTGTTTCATATGAAGGGTTGTCATCATCTTACCATGCATTTGTTTCAGCCCTTGACAATGTACAGGTTCCTAAATCTATTGAAGAAGCTCTCAAAGACTCAGGATGGAGAAGGGGCAGTCAGAGAAGAAATCAATGCATTGAACAAGAATAACACTTGGGAATGTCTGAACTTCCACTTGGCAAGAAACCAGTTGGGTGCAAATGGATATTTACTATCAAACACAAGGCTGATGGGAGTATTGAAAGATTAAAGGCCCAACTGGTAGCAAAAGGATTTACTCAATCTTATAGGATAGATTACCAGGAAACATTTGCTCCAGTGGCCAAACTCAACACCATCATAATTCTCCTACCGCTAGCAGTTAATCAAGACTGACCATTACATCAACTAGACATTAAAAATGCATTTCTTAATGGAGATTTGAAAGAAGTTTACATGGAGATACCTCCAGGACTAGAAACATCCTCCAACTACAACAAAGTGTGTAAACTGAAGAAATTACTATATGGACTCAAGCAATCACCACGGGCATGGTTTGCAGATTCACAAAGACAATGGTCCAGAATGGGTATTCTCAGTGCCAAGCAGACCACACCTTGTTTATCAAATCTTCTCCAAAAAATAAAAAGGCAAATATTAATTGTATATGTTGATGATATCATGCTAATTGGTGACTATGGAGACGAACTAGTGAAATTGAAGATACTCTTAGCCAATTTGAGATCAAAGACCTTGGGTACCTCAGATACTTTCTTGGCGTGGAAGTGGCACGATCAAGGAAAGGTATATATGTTTCTCAAATAAAATATGTCCTAGACCTACTAAAAGAAACATGAATGCTTGGTTGTAAACCTGCAGAAACACCAATGGATTCAACCAAGAAGATAGGAGGAGGACAGGACAGAACACCAGTTGACAAGGGAAGATATCAAAGATTGGTAGGACGACTCATCTACCTCTCACACACCAGACCAGACATTGGCTTCTTTGTCAGTGTTGTAAGCCAATTCATGAACAATCCAACAGAAGAGCATATGGATGCAGTTAAAAGAATTTTGAGATATCTAAAAATGACCCCTGGAAGAGGTCTCTTATACAAGAAAAGTGACAGCAGAAATGTTGAAATATACTCAAATGCAGATTGGGCAGGAGACATTTTAGATAGAAGATCAACCTCTGGGTATTGTTCCTATGTTTGGGGAAATCTAGTGACTTGGAAAAGCAAGAAACAATAGGTTGTATCTAGTTGTGCAGAATCTGAGTTTAGAGCTCTAGCACTTGGCATCTGTGAAGGAATGTGGATACAAAGATTACTTAAGGAACTTGGAGTGGAACTATTAAACCCCATCAAGATGTTCTGTGATAATCAAGCTGCCATAAGTATAGCTAAAAACCCAGTGCATCATGACAAGACAAAGCACATTGAAATAGACAAACATTTCATCTCAGAAAAGATTGAAAAGAAAATTGTCCAGTTGATCTACACTCCTACCAAAGCTCAAACTGCAGACATACTTACCAAAGCACTTCCCAGAACTAATTTTAAAGATTTGAGTCACAGGCTGGGCATGTATAACATATACAACCCAACTTGAGGGGGGGTGTGAAAATCTCCCTCAAAATCAGTTAGGAGAATCTGGTATGAGCTAAACCAGATCTCATAGATTATTCCTTTCTAGTTTAGTGTAGGATCCTTTCCTGTCAAGTAAATATTTTCTATTTTGAAAGACCGTAGGGTTAGCACTCTTCTCCTATATATATTGTATCTCTTCAGTTATAACAAGAAAATAGAGAAACTTCTCTCAAACTTCTTCACCTGTAAAGCTAAACTTGTGAATAGTAAGGAATCAAACCGAAGTTGATTAACAAGATCAGAGCATGAAAAGGAATGTGCTCCAAATCAGATCACAATGCCTCTGAAGCTTCAATAATCTGAAGCTTTACTAAAATGACCAACAGTTGGCATGAATTAAATCATAGAGCATTTAGAACACATGTAACATCAGTATATGGTCCCAAGGACACAGTACAGCCTAGTTAGGCAGAAATGAAATGATATTAACCAAGCAAGGCCAAAAAGAAAATTGACCCGGAAAGTATTCAGAGAAGAAAAAGGATGCCCTCTGAGAAAATTTCAATACCTTGGTTACTCTCAAGTTTTCAGGAAGCCTCAAGGACCGGCATTGAGATGGTTCATTGATTTCAGTGAGCTTCCATATCTTTGATTTATCATTCAATTCTTCAGCTATTCTAGGTTTCACATCTCCCAAATTCCGGGCATCTCCGTTCTACAAAAGTAATTTTGCTTGTGACTAAAAATTACAACAGATTATTTCAGTACTATCATGCAAAACTACGATCACTCAAAGAAAACTTCATGGAAAACCAAGATCATTAAAAAACAAAATCATGGATAACTAAGATCATGCCCCTAGTCTGTAGTTCAGTTCTCTCAACAAACAACAGAAACAATGTGACAATAATATGAGTTGTGTGATCGGAGAGTAATTGATATGCAAGTTACTTGTGTATAAAATTCAGATGCTACTCTAAAAGAACAAGAAAGTCCAACAAACCATTCCAGCAACGGCGACCACAGAGGCACCCCTGTCTGCAAGTCCACTGCTAGTTGCAGCTGCTGCTGCTGCAGCAGCTGAGATTGGATTAACAGTAGGCTGCACAAGAAAGCCACTATATGATTAGACTTAATTGCAGACAGAGCGATGTCACATTCACAACTATACTCATCATTGATAAAGCTACCTTTGCAACAGATTCAGATGCTCGAGAGGCATCATAAGAAAGATTTTCAAATGTACGCAGCAACCTGATGCCATCTGAATTTGCCAATATTTTAATCCCATTATCATTGGCAGAAACAGCCAACAGGGTGCCCTCCTTGTTGAAGCGGATACGTGGGCTCGCCTATGAATTATTAGAACTGAAATAAGCAATTATACTCAAAACAATCTCTTATAGTTTACTGGTACATAACGAACTCACTGGGAGGCCTCCATCAGCATCAATTGTTGTCAAAAGTTGAACACTGTCCATATCCCAGAACTTGATGGAAAAATCATCACCAGCAGCCAAAAAACGATTCTTTGTTGTATCAAATTGCACGACACCCAAAGACTGTTTTCTACATCCACGATAGGTTCTCTTCACAGCACCTTCACTTTCATTCCATTCAACAATGTAGGATTCCCCTTCTTTACTTGTACCGCAAGAAAAAAGCCTGTAGTTTCCACCGAAAACCCAAAGGCAACAAGTGAGTAGATCATTATTAATCCAGTCACGCACAAATACCAAGAAAAAGGAGACCATTGAGTAATGAGTCAATTATGCTGACCTTGTACCATCAGCACTGTAAGCCATGGTTGTGCACCATCGACCAGGAGCCTCATAATCAACCCGAGATCCTAGATTGTCATATAACCATGCTTTTATCTTTCCATCCAGTGCTGTTGAAAAGATAAACTGAGCACAGAAGAAAGTCCAGAAACATGGTAGACCAGAAATGATGAGTTTAGTGGAAGGAGAAAAGGAACATTAAGAACTCAAAGTAAGTAGCAGGACAGACAACAATGGGCGCAAAATGGACATGTCACCTGAATATTTTCCTTATAATGTGGGCAGATGGAATAAACAGGAGCCTCGTGACCTTCAAACGTATATTGTTTTGCACCAGTGGCAGCATCCCACACCTAATATTATTGGGAAAAAGAAAAGGAGCAAGGGGCAGCTTTTCATGTCTGAAGAAACGACCTTGATGCTTTTCAGTCCAAAAACCAAAAAATAACACCAAACCCTACCTTGATGGTTTTGTCATCACCACAGGTTATAACACAAAGTTGCTTATTCGGAGTGGAGAATGCAAGATCATTTACTCCACCAACATGAGCATCAATCTACAATGAGAACTTTTTAAGTCATTTTATATCAAGTAAAAACAAACACAAAGCAACAAAAGAATAACAAGCTTAATACTGGTGTTAGTTAAGATTATATACCTCTAGGTGCTGCCGTACATCATCATTCCCATGATAAGAATATATTTGTACAATATGCCTTGAGTACGCAACTCCTGTTTTTGACAGAGATGAGAAATCAATGAAGAGCCTTTTCACCCCTGAAATCTTATGTGTATTTCTAATCCAACCATGAATTATAATAGATTTTAGCTTACCAAACAAGTTACCATCTGGACTCCAAATTACACGGTTAACAGAGACGCCAGGATCTTTGACTAAAGCTGCCTGAATTTCATCCGAAAAGAAAAGACAGTTCAATTCCAGACATTCCAGTACACCAAGCATCCAGCATACAATACACATGATAATCAGTGCTGTGGGTATAAAAAAGAAAAAGAAAAAAACCTGAAGAGGCATCGAGCATGCATTCAGATCCCAAACTTTGAAGTTTCTTAAAACCAGTCGCTCCCTAGAACCAACCTCCCACAGCCCAATTTCCCCCACATTGGTACCAACTGTCACAGCATATTAAAGTAATCAATGGTCAGACCAGGGTATATTCTACATTAATGCTTAAGGGTACAAATATGCCAAAGCCACAGAACCAACCAAATGAAAGACTGAAAAATCAAGCAGACCTAGAAGAATAGTCTGTTGAACAGGATGGAAATCCATGCTCATAGGAGATGATCCCTGATTCAGAGTCCGTACAACAGCCTTTGGCAAGTCATCCGGTGCATTAAAAGTCTGACCATGACCATGACCATGCCCTGGAAATGACATTGGCAATACATTAACGGGCAAATTTACCTGCATTGATGATAACAATCAACAAGACAGTTTGGAAGGGAATAACATAAACATAATAAGAGGAGTGCACAGGTTGCTGGCTAGATATATATTTACAAAAATAGTACAGCCAGAATAACAAAAAAAAACCAGAGTACCTCATCAGACATCCCCATTGGCCTTGTTCTTTTAGCAACATGGTCAGGATCTCCTGAAGGATAGTCTACCGCAGGGTTAGATGGAGGAGTCCGTGGATGCTTCAGAGCAGCTACACAAGGCAACAAAATGCATTTATTATTAAAAAGGGAAACATGTATGCTCACATACTCAGTATGATCGTTAGCAGAAGCATCTATAGCAAATAAAAGGAATGAACTACCTGAGATAGATGGAGCACCAAGACCAATGGCTCCTCCTCCAGAAACTGCTGGATGAGTTACTGTGGGAGGATTGGACATCCAACCTGCAAGAGGTGCTGGGACTGGTGCTGGTGTAGGTTGAAACGGCTGAATATAAAAGTTCAACCACATATGGGTAAGCATGTATCAGTAGAAGAGAGAGTAAGAAATACAACCAAACAAGCTAATGACCTACCCCGTGAGCACCCAGAGGAGGAAACCCTCCAGCTTTTGGTAAGGATCCAAGCAGTGGATTGTTTGCAGGTGATGGAGCCCGAGCACCATTTGGTTGTCCACATGAATGATCGAAAAAAAGAGTCTTTATATCAGGGTTTGACCTTGGGGTTTTACAAAGTTGATGCTGCCAATTCAAGCTGTAATTTACATAGCAAACAAAGTTCTCTAATTGCAACCATGCCAGAGTGTATATATGTCATATATGCCAACTAAAGCCATATATTTCTACAGAGTAAAGAAAAGATATAGTAGTAATATAAAGGAAAATTCTAGAAAGATATAGACTGATTAGATCATATCCTGCTCCAAGACTTTCAAGCCTGCAGTCCAGACACAGACACAAAATGATGGAAATTCCACTGCAATTCTCTCAAATGATCAAACAACTCAAATTCCGATTACATGATAGGAGTTCATCGTTTAATGCTGGACATGCAAACAACCATCATTCTAAATTCCATGGAAGGCAAGTTTTCAACACAACAGTTGATAAACAAAATATCATTTAAGAAGAGTTTTCCAGGAAACAACACCTGCCAAGTTACACATTATTTCAAGGCAAAACAAAGGCAATCGAAATGACCATATTATACAAGTATCAATAGATGAATTACCTTTGGTTAATGAGAGTTCGTAACCTTGAATTCTTAAGGTTAGGAAACTGCAATTTGTCACGAAACAAGGGGTTTGCTTCAATAAGCTTCTTCAGCTCAACCAACATGATTGCCCTTGCCGACTTGGTATCTCCATATTTGGAAAGTTGCTCATTCTCCCTATTTACAACAAAGCAAATCTGAATATACCTCCTACATACTTAATATTAAAGAATTTGATTACTTCAACACATATCTACCTAAAATTCTCCAATGTCAGTAGTTGAGTGATTTCCTTGAAAAGCTCCTCGTTAAATGTCGAAAATACTTTCAAATCCTTCACCAATATTTCAACCGCCTTGGACCGATCATGCCTATAAAAATTCCATAACATTCTCAGACCATCTCATAATCTTATAATAATAAGAGTTAAAAAAAAAAAAAAAGAATTGCAAGCTTACTTATCCAATGCTTCAAGATACTTTTGCTTCCGTATCTCGAAAAATATTTTCATAGAATATCGATTGTCGTCTACTTTAGTGAAACCAGAGAGGTATTTCTCCACCTCATCCCAATTGCCATTATGCACCTCATCCTCAAAATACTTCATGTTAAAGAAAAATCCAGATTCCTGCTCAAGCCTATTTTTATTTATTTATTTTCGCATCACATTACACCAAAAAATAACCAATAATCAGTCATCACTAAAAACATTAGTAATAATTGTAAAGTAAAAATAAAAAAAATAAAAAACTTAAAATTCTTACTTATGAACAGTCTCTTTGAACTTCTCCTCATCCAGGAACTGCAAGATCAGGAAAACGAGCTCTCGACTGAGAGAAGACATCTTAAACGCCCCGTTTTGTATACAAAATGCAGAAATACCACCAACTGTAGCCCTAGATCTGCCTGCAACCACAATGTTTTCAAAGAAAAATGAAAAAAAAAACCCTAAAACCAGGCCAAAATTAGGGATTTGATTTCAAATCACAAGAGAAATCCGCTTTGCTTTTTTCAGGAATAAAAAAAAAAAGAGAGGAGAGAGAGTGAGATATTTCCGAGAAACTCACCTCCTATAGAAAGCAGTGGCGAGATCAGACCCTCTCTCTCACACACACTTTCTCTTTCTGGAAACGAAGCAGAGTTTTTTTTATCTTTTTTCTCTCTCTAGACTTTCTCTCTCCGCCAAGTTTTTTATAGTCCATAAATAAATTTTTGTCTATATAAGCATTAAATCTTGCAAAAATGGCGACTTTAAAAAGGAAGAAGGAGACAGATAACGAGGATGATAAGCACATTGCCTTATAATGTAAGGGCGTATCACGATCGATAGGTTACTGAGATCTGACAATGCTCTTATTCATAAGTCAAGGAATTTGAGGTGCCCACTTAGCCGGCTACATTTTGTCGAGTTTCTCGGCGCGGAATCTCTAGCTGACAACTGTCGTGCTTAAAGAAAGAAGAGATGTTCCTCTGCAACAAAGCAGATGGTAATTTCGTGTTTTATTTTTGTCGGCATGAGATGAGTGATTATTGTCTTTAGTAAAAAAACAAAAAAATACAATTATGGGCTAATTTATATTTATAGCGATGCATCAATTTATATTTATAGTGTTCGGATCTATTGGTAACATGAGTAGCTGTAATTGTTAGGAAATAGTGTGTAATTATCTCATTTGATTGCATAATAATTTTAGATTTCTTTCTCTCTCTTTTTTACTCCGTTTTGGAACGCTGTTTTTTTATTAAAAATTAATTTTTTTTGTATTTTTGATCGTTTTGAAGCGTTAATTTTAAAAGTAATTTTTAAAAAATAAAAAAATATTATTTTGATGTATTTCGGCACGAAAAACACTTTAAAAAACAACCGCAACCACACTCCCAAATAAGCTTATGTTCCTATGTAAAATTTCTACTGCATTTACTAAAAAAAAAGTATGTAATGTTTTTTTAATGTATCTTTTATGATTTTTGTGTGTTTTTTTCAAACCAATAATTTATTTATTAAGTGATTTATTTGGTTTTCTTTAAAAATATTTAATTTCTTTAAAAATTATTTAATTTAAATTATATTTTTAATGAATGATAATCTAAATATAAATGATTTTATTAACACCACAATAAGTAGATTGCGAAACAATTCAATAATTTTAATCTCACAGCACAACAAATACATGGCAACATAATACAGCTTACAAAACATAATGCAGCAAGCATATCACAGTATAAAACATTAATATTTTTTACACATTAATATATTTTTATAAGCTATTATGTAATTCTTTTTACACGTTAATATATGAATATATTGTTAAAGACTCCTAAACAAGCCTTAGAAAGTAACATGCTTTTAACTCAACTTGGGCATAGGCATGAGGTCTTGGGATTAGATTTGTTTTTTTTTAATAACTTATATTAAACTTGGATTTGTATTTATTATAGAATAATCATTTGACCATAACGAATTATTTCTTATCGTCCCATTTATATATTTTCATCTTATGAATAAAAAAATCTAAATAGTTAGGTTTCTTTATCTTTTTGAATAGTTTTTCAAATGAAAACATTTGATTGTAAAGCTAAAATATGTCAGAATCTTATTCATTTTTGTAATGGGCAATTAAGGTAAAATAATGAGAATTAATTATCAAAATTAATTCTTCATCAATTTTGGTTTAAAAAACCAGTATAAACAGGGGTTAGAGATATTTAGCATGTTGACTTATATATATCAATATTTGATTAGCTTGATCTTGCATTGTTGAAGATAGTTAATTTATTTAATCTTTGAAGTTGCTTTATTTTTTATTTGCTTATTTTTAAAGAGCTAAATTTCTACTTATACATCTTTGGTTATTTTTTTTATAGAAATAAAAATGTTTTTATCTTAAGAAGTGGTTGTTCCAACCAATGTTTCTTTGGTATGGGGAATTTCATCATCACCTTCTATGGTGCATAGTAAGAAATTATAAGAACTTCAACGAATTGAATTTCAAGAGATGGTAATAAAAGATGCTTTTTTATCTAACCATCTTGAACTTGAAAAGGTTATTGATTAAAGAAGTATGTCAAATAAGAAATTTGATTCTACAATTGTGGTTGATGTAGATACTGGTGTAGATGCATGAGTCATAGTAATTTCATATATAAGAATTGTATCTTAAATGGATTGGACAACACATTCTATGATGTGTACATTCCAACCAGAAATAAAAAGGCATTGTAGGAAGCTTTGATCAAAACAGATACAAGCTTGAAAATGTTGTTATAAGAAAGTTCATATTTGATAAATTTTGGATTTCAAAATGGTCAATTTGAGAATTGTTATGATCAAGTTTAAGATTTGTAACTCATCTTACATAACATTCATGCTAAATATATGTCTTTAAATGAGTCATTCTAAATGGTTGTATTTATAGAAAAATCATCACCATCTTAAAAAGATTTCAATAATTATCTGAAACAAGAGTTGAATACCTCATTTTGAGGTTAGGGACAAAAAAAAAGATAACAAATTATCTGAAAGAAAAGCTAACTCTTATGGCATAACCCACAAAGCAAACATTATGGAACAAATGACAAAGACCCACGATAAAAATCAAAAGAAAAAACATGTTGTGAAAGGGAAAAAATTGCCAAAAAATTTAATGACAAAAACTTCATTTGCAATAAGGCTAAACACTAATTTAGGGATTATAAAAATAGGAATCAACAAGAAAACTCTAAGGAGAGTATTTTTTAAGCTAGTGTCACCAAGGTTGATCACCTCATAAATGAAGTTTCAGAAATGAATATATTTATTATTGTTTCTAAAGTCAACCTTATTAATAATTTCTAGCAATAATGGGTTGATATTGGTGTAACAAGACATATATATCAAAAAGATGATGTTTTCCACTAATAAAAAAAGTTAATGGTGAATGCTTGTACAAGAGAAACCCATCAACCTTCAAAATACCAGGTATTAAGAAAGTCACAATGAAGATGACTTTTGAAAAACTTCTCTCCCTTAACAATGTATTCCATGTTGCTAATATTAAAAAAGTTTAGTGTCTAGCTCATTTAAAAGCAAAAATAGTTTTAAAATAATTTTTTAGAGTAACAAATTTTTACTCTCCAAAAATAATATGTTTATAAGGAAAAAAATATTTTAATAGTATCCTCTTCAAGATGAGTGTAATGACTATTGTAACTACGAATGATGATGATGCTTATTTTTCTTATTTGTTTGAATCTTGATATGTGTGATATAATATTGAATTAATACAAAGCATAATTTTTTAGAAAAATTACAAGTGTGTAGTTTGTATAAAATCAAAATTCATGAACCTTTATTTCAAACAATTAAAAATGTAGTGAACCTCTAGGTTTAATTTAACAAGATATTGGTGATTTAAGAATGGTGCAAACTAGAGATGAAAAGAAGTATTATATTACATTTATAGATAATTGCAAAAGGTAATGTTATATTTATTTACTTAGAAACAAAGATGAGGCAATTGAGATATTTAAATATTACAAGAAAAAAAGTGACAAAGAAGGAGAATACGAAGCATCATTTGGTGAATTTTGTTTTTAAATCAATATGTTTTCTTTCAAGGAAGTACAATAAAATAGTTCACTTAAAAAATAAATGAGGCTAGCTCAAGTAATTATCATCAATCGAAAGATGACGAATTTGAGTATAAAAAAGATAAGAGGGTAAAATTGCCAAAACATCCAGTCCTCGTTTCCTAATATATTGTTTTAAAAAGTGAACATCGAACCTACCTGAGGTAATTTTGTGTCTTGAAGGTTCATATTGAAAGAAGGTAGTCACTATAGCAACTAAAACTATAAATTGTGTTTTTATCGGATATATTTATAATAGTAGTGCATATCGATTTCTTGTGAACAAGTCAAGTATTAGGAACATTCATTCTAATGCTGTAATAAAATCAAGGAACATTCATCATAATATTGTAATGAAATAAATGAATTCAACATTCTTTGAAGATATGTTTTCTTTCAATAAAGCATAAGAAAATTATTCAATTAAAAGAATGATTGAGGCGAGCTCATAATCATCATCAATTAGAAGATAATGAAGTTGAGCTTAGAATAAGTAAAAGGAAAAAAACAACCAAAACACTTGGTCTTCATTTCCTAACACATCTTTTTTTTAGAAAATGAACATTGGATCTATTATTAGGTAATGTCCTGTCTTGAAGCTTCAATGAGGCAGTAAATAATTAAATTGAATCTATGACGAATAATCATATATAAAACTAGTGGATCTTCCATTTAGAAATAAACCATTATGACATAAATGGGCCTTCAAATGAAAGATGATGAAACTATTAACAATACAAAACAAGACTTATTATAAAAAGATTTAAACAATAATAAAACATGAATTATTTCAACACTTATTCATCAATGTTAAGAATAACTTCGATTTGAATTTTAATAGTTATTACAACTATTAACAAACTTGAAATACATCAAATGGATATAAAAATAACTTTTTTAAATGGTAACCTTAATGAAGAGGTTTACATGGGACAACCTAATGAGTTTGTTGTTAATGAAAAAGGAAAGAAATATATAAGCTTGTCAATCATTATATAGCTTGAAACAAACACCTAAATAATAATATATAGTTTATTAACACGGAACATTAACATGATTAAAATAAATTGATAGTGAATAAGAAATTGATTTAAAAGAACCTTTAGTCGACATGTTTTTGTAAAACTCAAGACCTTATATCTCACATAGAAAAGAAAAGAGATTTTATTTTAGTTTATATAGTGGGAAGTCGAAAAGTCATAAATTAGCCTTGGCAAAATAGTATGGATTTAACCTACACGCATGTGCTCGGCTCAAACATGGGATCCAAGTTTTGGGCCCTAGACTTGGGTTTTGGTTTTTCTTTTTGGCTAACCTAGTTTGAATTTAGATTTGAGTTTATTATAAAATAGTTATTTGACCCATAAAGAATTATTTTTTGTCAGCCTATTTATTTATATCCAACCCATAAATAAAAAGTCTAAGTCGTCAGTTTTCTTCATCTTCCCAAATAGTTTTTTCAAAGAAAGCATATAAGGTTTTAAACCTAAAACTATCATAATTTTATTTCTTTTCATAGAGTGTTTTTTTAATACAGTGTTATTTTGGTTCGTTGACTTTTGAAGTTGATTGCATATATGGTTGTTGGAATCCTATGAGTTTGACTGTATATAATTATTTACACCGAGTAATGAGCAATAAAACTTTAAATACAGAGAATCTATTATCGACAACAACTTGTTAGCTTTTTAGCTTATAATTTCTCTATTTTTAGTTTATGTGTGTATGAAAGCATGCATGCTAGGTTTAAGTTTAAATATGAAGTTATTTTATATGCTTAGAATGTATGTTAAGTTTTTTATTTAATTTTATTGCAAGATTAAGTTGTTTGGTTGCTTTGACATGATATATAAACAATCTATAGTTCATTACTAATACATACATACACACATATATACACATACATACATACATACATACATGCATACATACATATATATATATATATATGCAGTTTTTAAATTCAAATTTCATAACTAGTATTGAGAATAACTTATTTTCTTGAATATATTAAATAATATAAAACAATAAATCTTCAATATTGCTATAAGTTTTTTTTTTAGTTTTGAATTTATGTGTATGGTCATGCATTTTAATTTATTTTAAATTAAACACCATGATTATTTTTTGTTCTTAAAAAAACAACTGAAAGAGACAAATAATCCAAGTAGAAAATGCAATGAATGATTTTATTATTTTCTTCATTAAATCTCGGAAGAAAGTCCAAATGATGGGATTGATGAAGCAGTCATAGGAGCTGGGGCGAGGTGGAGCCGAGGAATAGGGTAGAAAAGTTAAAAGAAAGTGATTTTTCCCTGTTTTTTCTTTTTCAGATCCCTGCGACAAGCTTTTTTCGGACAGGACATTTTAAGCTTGCCCTTAGATTTATAGGATTATTACGATACTTGCCATTAGGGTTCAGGACAAGTGGACATGCGGTGCCCATCGTATCACGTGACGAAGTCGCGTAGAGTTCATCATTTCGATACGCGTATGAGATAAGATAGAAGAAACAATTAGTTTAAAAATATTTATTTAAAAATATTTTAAAAAATATTTTTGATATTATTATATTAAAACAATTAAAAAATAACTTCTTCAACAAAGGTGACATAAAAGAATCATCCATTTCATTGATTATCAATTCATAACTGCCAATTTCACAGAACATGAGAACATTTAAAAACAAAATAAATATTAGAAATGATTAAATTCTAAATTTGTTCTTTAAAAATTATCGGTTCGAGTCTTACTAACCTCAGGGTCACTAGAGGTTTACATGATCGTTAACTTTAAGGCCTGTAAGATTAGTTAAGGTGGAAATAAGCTGTCCCGAACATTCATATTAATATAAAAAATTAAAAATAAAAATGAAAATAAACGCTAATAGATTAAAAATCAAAAGGAAAAGGAAAGAAATACTTGCTGCCAGGAACAAATTAAGGTGATTATTGCATGTATAAAGACAGAGATTTTAAAGGTTTTAAAATGGCACGAACAAATTCTCTGTGTAAGTACAGGTAAATTCTCAAAAAAAAACTATTAATCATTAAGTGTTAAACTTAACTCAATAAATTTAAAGGGGAGAAATTCTTTTAAGGGTTGACATTAGGGTTTTTTATATAAATAATAAGGCATTTTCAAACAATTTTTTCTGTGTATTGATACTAAATTCTTGTTCCTGGACAAGTAAATCAATATTCTGGTTATTGCATGATGAAATAAAATATTTTTTAACTATATATTTTGGGATCTATTTTAGAATTTAAATTGATATTAATCACTTTATATTTATTAAAAAATAATTTAAAGTCTAAAAGCACAAAAAAAATTAAATGAAATCCAAATTAAAAATAGTAAATCCAAAAAGTCACATGAAAATAAAAAAAATTGCTTTTAATAGTAGAAAATTCAATTATCAAATCTTTTATTATTGCTGTTTTAAAATATTATTTAAGTCTGAAATGATTAGATGTTTTCTTGAGTTTAAATTTAAATTTATCTTACTCATCTATAAAAATATTTAATAAATTGTACATATAGTCTATCTAAATGAAATTCTTATTTAATTAAGTTAGATTTGCACACGAAAACTTAGTGTTTTTTTTTTGTTTTTTATTCTAAGTATATGATTTACATTTATATCAATATATCCACCTACTTTTTAATATAAATTTGATTATATTGCAAATTTAATTACCGACTAGTATCTTTCCATATCCTTTTCTATCATATTTGCTATGTTTCTTAAATCTAAATCTTTAAATTAAAATTAAATGTAAATGATTTATTGAATACTAAAAATAGTAATAATTAATTCTTGACGTTATAAATTCTTAATGACCGACCAAGCAATCAGGCTAGCCTCCAAGAGTAAGTTGACATCAGTGGAAGCAATAATTAATAGGTAATGATAGTTACCATTAAATGGATAATTTAATAATCAAAGTGGGAAAGATTGGTACGATCCAGCAAAATAAATAAATAAATAAAATAAAATAAAAAGAAAGTGGGGTTGAATGGGTCAAGTAGTGTAAGCTGTAGCCTTTCCATGTGCTCGTCCACTTTTAGTGATCTGGATGGCTGACACATAGAGAAAAAGACGGGTGCCACTGGGTAATTTATTTTTGTGTTTTAAAATTATTTTTAAAAAAAATTAATTTTTTTAAATTTTAATTTGTTTTAAATTAATTTTTTAATATTATTTTTATAAGTTAATACCAAAACTAATTTTAAAAAATAAAAAATATATTATTTCAATATAGAAAACAACAGCTGAATGTTGACCTGATAATAAGTAAAAATATGTGTTTGGAAATACGGTGTAAATTGGATTTCTTTTAATTTTAAATTTTTTTGCTTAAATTAAAAAAATATATGTTTTTATATTTTTTTAATGTACTGATGTTAAAAATAAATTTTAAAAAATAAAAAAATTATTTAAATATATTTCTAAATAAAAAATACTTTAAATCTTCACTGTTACCACAATCTCAAACCCATCTATTAAAAGAAAAAAAAAACTCCAAAACGTCTTGTATACACAGGAATTAAGTGTGGTCCGGCACATCATCAGCTATGATGCACAAGTTACGATATGGGTTGATTAATCTTAGATTAATTAAATAATATTATTTTTGAAGGATAAACTTAAAAATTAAGTTGATATTGATATGATTAAACTGTTTGTTGTGAGCTAATAGTCAAATTAGGTAAACAACTCACAATTGACTTTTAGAAAAAATTAATTGCCAATATACACTGTGTAAATCTGAACTTTTAGATCTCAAGATACAAAATAAAAAATATAGGTAATCTAAAATTATGAGCAATAGAAAAAAGAGAATGATAGAAATGGTATTTAATTAAAACAATAAAAAATATAAGTAATCTAAAATTAAAACAATCGACAACAGCCAGATTTTTAACCCTTTTTTTTTTTTTATCAATAGAGCACACGGGATTTAATTCAATGAATTATTTTTTTTTTGCAAAATTCGTACATATGATTAATTTTTAAAAGGAGATTTAATAGGCTTTCCTTGGTCTCGACATGATAGAAATGATAATTTAATTTGATATTAATTCAAATTGACTTCAAAATGTAGGTTTTTTTTGTATTTTTTTTATATAAATATTGTTAAATGTGATCCAAAAACTTAATACAAACTCTATATATGTTTGTGATATATATACAAGCTTGCACATTACTCTTTTGTTTTATATTATATAATAAACAGTATTTGGGTAATGAGTATCTAAATTAATATAAAAAAGGATGATTATGATCTTAATATTTAAACTTTTTACTTAATAATAAATAAATAAGATATAACTATAATAAAAAAATTTCAATTCCTGGATAGCCATTGTCCATGAAGCACGAGTTTTGCCACCGATTATAGACACAAAAATCAATATTTTTTTCAATTTAAAATAATGTCCATAAGTTACTAATGTTTATTCTAGTGTAAAAAAAACATATGAGAATTGATATCACGTAACTCAATTATTTTAATAGGTCAAAAAATAATTCAAATGACCAATAGAAATGAAATTTGACTTATGATAAATATTTAAGATGAGATTTTTTTATAATCATTGAAACGACAATATATTAGATTAATTTTGGTTAATACAAGTTAACATATCAATCCATATACCGAGTCATGTGACGAAGATGAACTCATACAAAGCAAATTAAAATAAATTATGAAACTCAATTTCCAGTAAACTCAACATTGAAAGATGAAATTGAAAAAAAAATCAATTAAAAAAATAACTTAAAAAATGACTTTAGTCAACCAGGGTTAACATGTCAAACCTGCGACTCGGATCATGAAACCAGAATAACTCAATAGAGAGCAAATTGAAATGAGTTACAAAGCTTAATTCTCAATCAATCCAGTGTAGAAATATGAAGTTGAAAAAAAATTGATAAAAAAAGATAAAAAAATGACTCGAGTCAACAAGGGTTAAACCGTCAAACCCATAACCCAAGTTATGAGACGAGAATAACTTCATAGAAAGAAAAATAAGACAAATCATAAAGTCTGATTAAAGGGAAAAAATCAATTACAAAAAAACAAAAAAAAAAACTTGAGTTAACACATCAAACTCGCAATCTGGATCATAAAGCTGAAATAAACTCATTAAAAGTAGAAGGAAAAAAATTTATGAACCTAAAATAGAAATATAAAATAAAAAAAAATAAATTAGAAGAAAAAAAATATAATTCTAATATTTTATAAGAAAAGATACAATAAATTCTCCACCTTTTTTAGTTTTTCATCAATGTTAATGAAATCATAATTATTAGTTTGTAAATTAAAATGTTCTTAGCCTATTCACCATTAGGTTGGATGACCCAAGTGATTTAACAAGCTAAATAATTTTATATGCAATTCATTTAAAAATATTGTTATTATTTTCTTTATTTCAAAAATATTCTCTTTAATTTTTAATTGTCTCAAAATAATTATTTATGCAAAATATTAAATTATTATATCATTGGTATGAGCTATGCTATGGGTTGGATTGATTTTTTTAATATAAAAAAAAATATCTATGCATTACTGATGTTTTTTCTAGTAGAAAAAAAATTAAACCATGTGGGGATTGATAAATGCGACTCAATCTCCTTGTCGGGTTTAAAGGCAGTCCGGATGATTGAGAAAAATATAATTTGACTCAAAATAAATATTTAAGATGACTTTTTTTTTACAAATATTGAGACGATAACATGTTAGATCGACACGAGTCAATTTGGGTTAACTTGTCAATCTGTATACCGAATCATGAGATCAAGATAACTCTATATAAATAAATTATGAAGTTCAATTTCTAATAAATCCAATATTGATGGATTAAATAAAAAAATAATATAAAAATTTATCTAAGTTAACCTGTCAAGCTTGTGACCTAAATCATGAGATCGAAAAAACCTAATAGAAAATAAATTAAAACAAATAATGAAACTCAATTCTCAATTAAGCTTGTGTTGGAACATGAAATTAAAAAAAATTAAATAAAAAATACAAAAAATGACTCGAGTCAACTAAGGTTAACCCGCCAAACCCGTGACTCATGTCATTAAACTAGAATAATCTCATAGAAAGAAAACCAAAATAAATCATAAAGTCTAATTTCCTATCAATTCAATGTTTAATAAATGAAATTGAAAAAAAAAATCAATTAGAAAAAGAAAAAAAACTCGAGTCAAACTGAGTCATAAGCCCATGATAACCTCGTTAAAAGTAAATTGAAAAAAATTATGAAAGATCAATTTTTAATAAATATAATATTAAATGATAAAATTAAAAAAAATATAAATTAACAAAAATTAACAAAATATTATTACATAGAATAATATTTTGCGGTCAAAGTTACAATAACTTCCCCTTTAATTTTAGGTCTTTTTGAATGTTAATGATAATGTTAATATTGATTTCCCTGCAAAGATAGAAACTTATGACTCGATGAGACGGGTTAGCCTCATCATCTTGGAGTTTTGCCACCGGGTTGGCAGCCGCACTATAGCTATAGTTCCTATAGTGTTTGTTTTTGCCTTCAAAAAATACTTTTAAAGACTTTTAAATTTTTCTTTTCAAAATAATTTTTTTTATGATTTTAAATAATTTTAATATATTAATATCAAAAATTAAAAATTAAAATTATATTATTTTAATATATTTTTAAATAAAAAATTACTTTAAAAAACAATCACAAACCTAAACACATCAGCTGATAAAACCAAGTTTTCTTGCAGCTATTGAGGGTCCTAGTGCCCTCGCAGGATTTAACGCCACTTGATTGCCTGCCAATGTAAAAAAACAATTAGTATAATTTTTGGAAATAATTATAGACGCTCCTTTTAGAAAATCTTTTATTTGAGGACCTCAACAAAATATCTTCATTTATCTAATTCTTCGTATGAAAAACCTCTTATACACAATTCTTATTTAATATCATAAACCTATTAAGGCTTTTTACATGGAATATTTTATTTTGAATTTTTTAAAAAAATTTTGATGGATTTTATTCCCAATATTTTTTTTATATTTTGTATTTATAATACTATATATAATCTGTATTTATATTATGTATGCAATTGCATTTTATAAATAAAACTATATATAAATAAACCAATCATATTACAGAAAATATTTGTTTAAATAGTTATTGTAATGATGATAGTGATTTAAAGAAGAGAATTATGCTACGTACACGCGCGCGGGGGCACATAACATAATATAAATACAAAGATAAACATAATTTACAAAAATAACATTGAATATAAGAACTAGTAAAATATCTTTTCATTTAAATTGAGATTTTTTTAAAAAAATTTAAATCCCCAAAATAATTTTTCAAAGTCATAGATTAATAGTGTTAAGTGAGAGTTAAATTTTGGGTTCTTTTAACATAAAATTTGGTATTTAGGTTTTATAAATGCAAAATTATTTTTTTACTAGGTTTTTGGATAGAAAATTTCATTATAAGGATATTTTGGTGATTATCCCTAATTATATTCCCTTTTTTATTTAATTAGCCTTCAACTCTCCTCCATAATTTTCGTAGCTATTTTCTCAAAAATATCTATAAGCAAGTTTTTCATACTCATTAAACTTATATACCAATTCATGTATTAACTTATATTAAATGATAAGGTTGAGTCTCATAAATTTTTAATTTTAAATGATTTGATTCTCAGTTACCACATGTATTTGCAGAGAATTTTACGTAAAAAACTTGTTTATGCAGTACCACTGCTTTTTAACTTGGACAAATTAGGCAATTAGTTTAAAAGTAAAAACAAAATAGCGAATTAACAAACAAGTATAATTTTTTTTTGGATGAAATAACACTCTTTTAAATATCACAATTTAAAAATACATATATAATTAATATTATATTTCTAAATTGTAAAATCTCGATTCTAAACCGCAATATAGCATGTTCGGGAATATGGTTACGGTTGCTTTTCACTCGAAAATATATGAAATTTATATTTTTTTATTTTTAAAAAATTATTTTTGATATTAGCGCATCAAAATGATCTAAAAATATTAATTAAAAGCAAAAAAAAATTTTTAATTTTTTTTAAAATACTTTTAAAACGTAAAAATTAATAAAGCAGACATCTTGCTAAAAACATGATCAAAGCATTCAAAGAGGATATATTTTTCTTAGAAAAAAATCCCCAACACACATCACCAAATGTAGAATTAGTTCTATCTCTTTCATATGATATATTTCTATTTTTAACGAATCTTAAAATTATATGGTCTTAAATTATTAAAAAAATAATTTAATAAATTCTCAGCCTTAATAAATTTATTTGAACTTCTCAGTCAGTTCAGAAAAATAAACTAAACACTTATATTTATACCAGTTATGTAAAAAAAACCCTTATTAAAAGTTACATAAGCAATAGAATTTAACTAGCATTATAATGCATAAACTAAATAAAAAAATTCAAATAACTAAGAAAAATATAAAAAAAATCAAATAACTTTTAAATAACTGCATTATAATGTAGTTTCTGTTGTGTTAAAATCCTTAAACCATCCTCTTGACGATTCCTGTGAATATATGCAGAAGAAATGGATTGGGACAGGAATGAGAAGGTCAGTTTCAGGGAGTTCCTCTCTTCTTCAAGGAAGCAGCACCCTCCTCCATGAATCTGAAGCAGCAGACCTGAAAGACTTGGTCATTCTTT
>Ga0325414_1000867_pt1 | contig 27217 bp, 21 predicted proteins | sample PopdelMetagenome_8_FD_206183 | JGI IMG/M metagenome (GOLD analysis project Ga0325414, IMG submission 206183) | Populus deltoides microbial communities from Bellville, Georgia, United States - Leaf-PdKOR-R3 | ecosystem: Host-associated > Plants > Phyllosphere > Phylloplane/Leaf | place: USA... | reverse complement strand
ATTAATTTTAATTTATTTAGTTATCACACTTTAATGACACAGATTTGTAGTCAGACTCACATCTAAGGCTCTTGGGTCTAGTGTTGCAACCAGAACAAAGGCTTTTGGGCCTGACATTGCAGTCAGGCCCACTTAAACTTGAGTCATGCAAGTTTAATATTATTATTTGTATTATACATACTATTATTTTTATTATAAATACTATTATTTTTATTATAATGAATGTTGCTAATATTATTATTATTATTATTATTATTATTGTTATTATCTTTATTATTATTATTATTAAATTTTAAAAAAATATTATTACTATTGAAGAAAAATCATAAATTTGATTTGAATTGATTTAAAACTATAAGAACTTGGGCCAGATAAGTTTTTTTTATTATAAATATTATTATTTTTATTATTATTAGAAGAACCAGATCCCAGAAACTTGGGTCTGGCTGGGGCACCAGACTCAAGTTTATAATCATTAGTGTTATTCTTATTATTATTTCTCTTACGATCTTTACTTTTCATCCTAAATTAAAATTTTTAAACGAGCTTATTAAAGGTAATAATGTGATATTAGGGCATTGACAGTGGTCATGTATGAGTTTTATTTATTTTTGTTTAACTTTGTATGAAATTGAACTTGTTTACACTCGTGTAATTGATGGTCAAGTTAGCTTCACATCATTGCGTGACAACTTATCTCGGCAAGTATTAAGTCTTGCTATCCCTCCCTCTTAACACTTAAAAATAATTTATCTATTTACATTAAAAAAAAGAAATAAAACAAAATAAAATAAGAAAATTAAAAATAATTTAATGTAACGTATAGTATGGATAGAGTTCTTCAATTTCTAATTTTTCTTACAGTTCTAAACTATAGAGAAAAAAACCTAAGCTACTCAAACTCCAAAGTTACAACCCAATAAAGAGAAAAGTGTAGAAAAAACTCTCTCACAGGTTTATTTCATTAATCTTCCCCAGAAATATATATAGCCTAGAAGACTATTTAAATACAAAACAATATCTTAATTATTAGTAAAATCCTAATTAAATTGAAAGCTCTAAATTAAATAGAAAAAAAGATTTCAAATACAATAATGAAAATTAAAAAAATCACGAGTAGTAACTTCTAGATTGAATTTAGTCATATTCCCAAACATGAATGATGTTATCTTCTTATTTTTAAAAGAAACAATGCCTTCAGAATGTTCTAGCGCAATTCTAGCTTAATCAAATGACCGAATCAAAAGTTATGCTTGTTTTTATGAGACTACATGCTAAACTTATACCAAGAAAAGTGTACCTTGTCATAATTTAAATAATAATACCTAATGAAGCTACTTCAATTAATTATAAATACTAATCTTTGCATAAGTTTTCAATTATGTGCTTGTCATTAAATGTTATATATTTTCTGAATACTTCCCATGAGAAAACAAAAACTTCTTTTGAAGAGTAACCTTACCAAAGTCCTTTCTTTATAAAAAATAATCAAAAGAAGGAAGAGGGCATCACATTGTTCATGAGTCACCAACCATAGGCTACTACTATATGTAGTACATCATTGTGATCATTGGTTTAAAGATTAGACCATGAAGTACATGTATGCTCTCTTTGGAGCCATGACCATGTGTTACCGCTTCCATTATCATATAGAAATATATTTCACACATAATTAAGGAAATTGACATCAAAGTCCTTCTAATTGTTTATCTTCCTTTTTTTTATAATAATCAAGCGTATTAAATAAAAATTAATAATTTAAAAGATGACCCATGAAAAGTTGAATGACCATTTACAAGAAAATAAAACAGTTGCATTACAAATGATATAAGAGGAAATAAAAAGAAATATAATAAGAAAAAACAACAAAATTAGTGATGTGTATTTGTTCATATCCAAATATCATTTGCACTGCAAATGAGGTCGTTACTAGTATAGCTAAAATTAGGTTGATTGCACTTTAGCTAAACTGATAGTCTATGCAAGATTGAAGAGATACTAGAATCACAATCCATCTGTAACTTGTTAAAGATTGTTGTTACCCATTTTAGAACCTCATATAAAAAAAAAAGAGAAAACACAAAAAAAAAATGCTAGAAGAAAACCACAAAAATATATTAGTAAGAAGAATATACCGGAACACCCGGGAAATTACTGAAAATTGGTTGATAAAGATCAAAATATATAAGATTGAAAACTTTAATAGTATATTTTCGACTGATTAAGACCCTATTGATAAAGAAAATTTCAATTTTAGATAGGAAATTCAAAGTTGGATGTTCAAAGACTCAATTGAAATTTATCGAGGGCTTAATCATATGAAAAATTGACTTTTGAAGTCAATTTAGGCTTTAATTGAAAGAAATTAAGTTTGGGGGTCGAATTATAATTTTTAAGAGTTAATTTAATCAAATCAGGAGCTTAATTGCATAAATATTGAAGTTTGATGGGCAAGTTAGGACTTGATTGAAGAAATCCAAAGTTAAGGACTAAACTGAAAAGGACACGTGAATGTAAGGGGTGAAATTAACCAAATCAGGATCCAAATTGAAAAAATTAAAAGCTTGTTAGTCAATTGAGGGTTGAAATACATAAATTCAGAACCAAGGATTAAAATGAAAATAATGGTCGACTTTGGGGCTGTCGATTGAGTTTGACAAGGGTGACATTGCATGAAATTAAAAGTTTGGAGTCAATTGCAGGCACAATTAAAAGCAATTGGAAGAATAGAGATTCAATTGAAATTTTTCAAATTCCAAATTAAGAACCGTAAACGATGTGTTGTTCAGACTTAATAAAAAAAAGGTGAATGACACGTCGTTCATTAGCTTGCATTTTTTTTTTTTACAGTTTGGCTGATCGAGTTGGCAACTTGAAATGAATGAATGTGGAGTTATAGACCTCTAAATTGAACAAAGTTGAATCCAAATAAAATGTATGTACCCCCTCTACCAACTTCAGGTTGTCTCAAGTGACGATAACATCAGAATTACTCCAATAAGGCCTTACAAGTAGGCAATTCAATCAGACCCGACAATGCAACTATCATGTAAAGATTGATTTGGTTTTCATATGTTTGATCCATTTTGTTCTAGAAGTTTTTAGTTTTTTTTGGGTGTTTAATTTGTTTTTTTGCTTTAGTTTTGTTTTTTGGATTATTTTCGAGTCGAACCAGAATTTTTGGTTCTATTTATGGCCGAACCATAAATTTTAGGTCAACCTAGTTGGGTCAACCATAATTTGGTTTGCCATAATTTTTGTTAAGGAGTTTTTGGGTTTATACATGTGTTTGGAAAACACCTCTTGAGCCTATTTTTAATGGTTTTATTACAGAGAAAAATGGATGGTTTGCTAAACAAAGCCTAATTTTTTTTAAAATATAAAAAAACATCTTTTTCTTGCACATGGCTAAAAACTCCTAAAGTTATTTAAGCATTTTTTTAAAAAAAATTAAAATACTTTTACATGTTTTTTCTAAAAAAACATATTGCATAAATTTTACAATAAGTTTGTAAAATTTCTAAGGATTTTGGCCTACATTTCAGAAATACAAAAAAAATTATTTTGTTTCTTTTAATATGTGAGATTATGAAATTATATGTAAGACTTATTCCTGCTATTAAATAAAAAGTATATATTTTTTTATATTGGCACTAGAACGATTAAGTTTTAAACCTGATAAGATGATGACCTCTTTACAGAAAAAGACTTTTCTTAAACCCTGGAAGGACCAACGGTTAGAAAACACAATATTACCTTAGTTAAGTTATGTCAGACAAATAAATAATGCGGTTTACCTTAGGTCAGATGTATTAGAGGTGTTAATACCTTTTTTTTACACATTCAGTTCTCTTACCCAGACTCAGATACCAGTTAGGGTTCCTAGTGATCAAAATATTAAGTGACGACTTTCATTTTTTATTTTTTTTCAACCGATAAAAGACAAGAACCATTTTTCTTCTTATTTTTTTTAATGTTTTCAATTTATTTATAAATAAGAGACAAAAAAAAAAGAAAAAAAATATTGTCCATTTATTAAACAAATTGTTATCTAAATTTGTGTGAATCATTTTCATTTATTAGATAGGCATTTCTTACAATGATTTTAAGTTCATGTACACTTTAATTTATCGTGTGTTATTTGTGATATATATTTCAGAACTCATGAAAAATTATAATGATTTTGTAAGATAACATCTCCTATTACTGACCCCAAAAAACTCCTAGATATATTCTCATTAATTATATTTTTATTTCAACAACATTATTTCCAATAATAATAATAAATAAATAAACTATATATATATATATATATATAATTTGATTGTGTGTATAATTTAGCCATATTTTTTTCTTCGTTAATCATGTTTTTTTTTTTTTGTTAATAGTCGAAATTCGTTAATCATGTTGTTCCTATCTAGGCATCAAGACCACAAAATCATGAGGAAATTATGATTTCATACACGAATATTGATCATCTACGTATATAAATTTTTGCACTGGTGAAGCAACAACAATGGTGGAAATTTGGAATCCAAGAAGCCGTAATTCACACCACCATACTTCTAGAGGAAATTTAAACATGAAATAATGATCGCTCCTTTTCATCTCTCTCACTCTCTCGCATTTACACCTCTCTCCCACCATAAATGCTAGCAAACCCTCTCTATACTCTCTGCAATTACTCCTCTGCTGCCACATCGTCACCACCTGTTCCCTTTCTTCCTTTCTCAGCTTCTTCAAAACCTTATAATTTGTCTCCTCCCTTTCCTCTTCCGTTTCTCTCTCTGTGTGTGCCCTTTTTTCTCCCATCATAGTTTAATCATACAGTCATCTTAAAACCCTTTTCAGAACATAGGGTCTCTCTTCATAAACCAGCCAGTAAACCACTTCTCTAGCCCTAAAAACTGGTTTTCTAGAGACCCAAAACCTCTTCCATCACAAATCTAATCCTTGTTTCCATGGAACTTCACAGGCTTCTATATTTTGGTAAGTTGCACACCTTGTCTATAAAACCTTTCATTTCTCTTCACAATAAGATTCTCTCATTTTCAGTTTTATATCATGTCCTATTCTTTTTCCTAAACATAAAAATGGTGTTTTTTTATTTTTTTTTTTGTGCAGGAATTGAAAATGTCAAGCGGGATGGATTGACCTAGATCTTAGTGGGCGTTATACTCTTGGTAATGGTGTGTTGAAATTTATTTGTCAAAGCTTCAGAAAGGGGTCCATTTAGTGTCAACTCTTCATGCTCATTTGTTTTTTTTTTTTATATATAATTCTAATCTTTTGGAACGTAAAACTAGAAAGGACTTGAGACTTTACTTTGATGTTATGACCCAAACACCCTACAGTCAATCCTCCTCTCTTACTACTTTTCTTTGATGTTATGACCCAAACACCCTACAGTCAATCCTCCTCTCTTACTACCTATAATAATCTTTACTACTTGTAATGATTTTTTTTTTTTTGCTTTTGCTCAAACAGCTTGAGAGAATCTACTTCGCAAACCAACCCCACACACAGCCAACGTAAGCAGCAAAATCAATCATGTCATACCCTCGAGATAGAAAGAGAGAAAGATAAGGATGCTGCTTAGGGTTTGTTGGTGAGAGTAAGATATGCCTTCTACAATGGAGTTTAAAGGAGAAAAAGGTTGTCAGATTTCAATCATCCTCTAAGGTTAGTCAATCAGGTAAGGTCCCTCTCTCTTTGGTTGAGGTTCTTAAAAAGTGTTTTTATTCACTAAATATGCTTAAACAAAGTAATTAAAACGTTTCCAAGCAACATCCTTCTTGGAATGAACGCATAACGCTTTCTTTTTCTTTTTTTTTTTTGAGTAGAAAGAGAGAGAGAGAGAGAGAGAGAGAGAGGGAGATAAAAGGTGTTACCTTGCTTATCTGGTGATTAGCCATCTCTTGTAACTACAGCTACGACAGTGTGGAATACCCTTCACCTTGCCCTACAAATTTCAAACAACATTTATTATGTTGGGAATTTAACTTGGTTTTGCTTTTTTTCCTCTTTGTACTCTTTTTTATAATTCATCAATGTTTCCTATCAATAAATCTTTCCATATAGATGTTAATTTCTTATCTACAAACATCTCATATATAGCCTTTAATACTTTTCTTTACTTGTACACATGATTTACTCACCCCTTTAGCATGTTTACATGGCATTCCTTAGGATTATTCTTCTTTTTTTATTTGCTTATTTATGATATTTTTTCTTGCAGATTGGAAGGACAGCTTAGCTTAAAATTTAAGGGATTTATACAAATGTTCCAAGCAAATATGTTTGAGGGCCATCACATGTTTGATATGGCTCCCAAAAGCTCTGAAAATGACTCGAGCATGCTCAAAGATGATGACTATGAGACCAAATCGGGCACCGAAACTATGGAAGCTCAGTCCGGTGATGACCAAGATCCGAGTGAACAACACCCCAAAAAAAAGCGTTATCATCGCCATACACAGCGTCAAATCCAGGACATGGAAGCGTAAGCAGTCTTCGTCTTAACTTCGATCGACTGTGCATTGATGGATAGATAGACCGTGCTTTATTTATTTATTGTAGTTTTAAATTTTTGGTGATTTATTTATGAGCTTTGTTTGCTTAGTTTCTTCAAGGAATGCCCTCATCCTGACGACAAGCAACGGAAGGAGCTCAGCCGTGAGCTAGGTTTAGAGCCATTGCAAGTCAAATTTTGGTTCCAAAACAAGCGCACTCAAATGAAGGTAACTCATCTGCTACATTTCAGGCACCCTCTACACTCTCTCCAATCTCATAGATATTGTAATAAGGAAAGCATATAACTTCCCATATTTATTAATGTTACAAATATTTTATCTTTCCTTTCAAAAAAAGATTTTTCCCTTACATAGCACGAGAAATCCTAAGATACTTGAGTCGAAATACTTACGACATATGATATATAAAGATAAACACAAGAAGGAAAGATATTCATATTCATATACGACATATAAGTATTGATAGTTAGCATAGAGATATATTTCTAATTACAAATAATTAAAGCTCATATGTAAGAAAAAATATTTGATCAAATTAATAAACTCTATTTTTTTTGTTTGCAAAGTTTTTTTAGTTTAAGAATAAAGAGCGGCTTATATTGCTAATCTTTCTTTCCACTGTGTAGGCTCAACATGAACGCAGTGAGAATTCAATTCTTAAGGCTGAGAATGAAAGACTTCGTGCGGAGAACAATAGGTACAAGGAAGCCCTACGTAATGCTTCATGCCCTAACTGTGGTGGTCCAGCTGCTCTTGGTGAGATGTCTTTTGATGAGCAGCATTTGAGGATTGAGAATGTTCGTCTAAGAGAAGAGGTTACAAAAACTACACCTTCTGTTACTCTTATCAATTCAAATTTTGTAATCCTTCAACTTGTTTTTAATATATAAAACTCCTGTGTGGTTACAGATTGACAGGATTTCTGGAATTGCTGCCAAGTATGTTGGCAAGCCTTTGTCTTCTCTTTCCAACCTTTCTCCTCATTTACCGTCCCGGTCTCTTGATCTCGGAGTTAACAATTTTGGGGCACAGTCGGGTTTCGTAGGGGAGATGTTTGGAGCTACTGATCTTCTTAGATCAGTCACTGGACCTACTGAGGCAGACAAATCAATGACAGTTGAAATCGCGGTTGCAGCAATGGAGGAACTAATGAGAATAGCTCAGGCTGGAGAACCCTTGTGGATTCAAGGAGAGAACAATACTGAGATGCTCAATGAAGAGGAATATTTGAGAACTTTCACTAGGGGAATTGGACCAAAACCTTTAGGAATGAGATCTGAAGCTTCAAGGGAATCCTCAGTTGTTATCATGAATCATGTTAATCTTGTTGAGATTCTTATGGACGCGGTAGGTTTTTCTACTTTTTAAGTTTGCCTAGATCTGTATCTATTTATGATATTTTCGGTTGATTCGTTGGGACTTGGCTACCGAATTAGGATGGATTATATCTCTATATATTCTCTATATCTCCATTCAATGATTTAACGATTTCTGAGACTTAGAAGTCGGAATTTTTTTAAGTTCCAAATAACTATAATGTTGATCAAAATTTTTGTTTCAGAATCAATGGTCAACTATTTTCTGTGGTATTGTATCAAGAGCAATGACCCTGGAAGTCCTATCAACAGGAGTGGCAGGGAACTATAATGGAGCATTACAAGTGGTATAAACAAATTTTCAGTTTCTTTAATCTATTATTATGGATCTAATGACTTTTTTGTGAAGGAAATAGTACCAACACCAAGATGATCAGCATTTGCATTTAGTTCATTGACTTCTCAACATACCTATCATTGCTTTTCACAGATGACAGCTGAGTTTCAAGTACCTTCCCCAATTGTTCCTACACGAGAAAATTACTATGTGAGGTACTGCAAACAGCATACCGATGGGACTTGGGCAGTGGTAGATGTTTCCTTGGACAGTTTACGCCCTAGTCTGCTTTCGAAATGTAGAAGAAGGCCATCAGGTTGCTTGATCCAAGAATTGCCAAATGGTTATTCAAAGGTAGTAACTCTTACTTGAATATGATCACTCTCAAGGCCTCACTTTCATTACCAAATAGGGAGACCTTCAAAACGTTTTGTTAAAATCATCATATAACCCTGGAATCATGATTCTGCAGGTCGTCTGGGTTGAACACATTGAAGTGGATGATAGATCTGTTCAAAATATATACAGACCACTAGTCAACTCTGGTCTTGCTTTTGGAGCAAAACGTTGGGTGGGAACACTAGATCGACAATGCGAACGTCTTGCAAGCTCGATGGCCATTAACATTCCAACTGGAGATCTCTGTGGTAATGGATTTTGATTTTTTTTTCTTTAGTTTCTTAGAGCTTAAAAAGTTTCGTCATTTGGATTTCTTCCAGATGACATAATATCTTGATCAATCTTTGTTCTTCTGGATAGTGATAACAACCGCTGAAGGGAGGAAAAGTATGCTGAAGCTGGCCGAGAGAATGGTGATGAGTTTTTGCACTGGAGTTGGTGCTTCTACTGCACATGCATGGACGACATTGTCCGCAACTGGTTCTGATGATGTGAGAGTAATGACCAGAAAGAGTATGGATGATCCAGGCAGGCCTCCTGGTATTGTGCTTAGTGCTGCCACTTCCTTCTGGATTCCAGTTCAATCCAAGAGGATGTTTGATTTCCTTAGGGATGAGAATCATCGAAGTGAGGTACATGACATCATGTAGCTTTCAAGCCTAATTTCTTGAAAGAATTCAAGGTTTTAAGCTCTTCAAATATGTAAACCTTTTATCTTTGCATACAGTGGGATATCCTTTCGAACGGCGGCGAAGTTCAAGAAATGGCTCATATAGCTAATGGACGTGATCCTGGAAATTGCGTCTCTCTACTCCGTGTCAATGTAAGTTTCCGAAACATGATTTTGTGTGCGTGCTAGCAAGCCTTTCCTGTTCACGTATCTTATTTCAGAATCATATCAATTGCTGAAATCAACCATATAAATTGCAGAGCGCAAATTCAAGCCAGAGCAACATGCTGATATTGCAAGAGAGCTGCACTGATTCTACAGGCTCATATGTGATTTATGCACCAGTGGACATTTCGGCCATGAACATAGTCCTAAGCGGTGGAGACCCAGATTATGTTGCCCTGCTTCCATCAGGTTTTGCTATACTCCCCGATGGACCAGGATATGGCTCTGCAGGAATTCTTGATGTTGGGTCCGGTGGCTCTCTGCTGACTGTTGCATTTCAGATATTAGTTGATTCAGTCCCAACAGCAAAACTTTCGCTCGGATCAGTAGCAACTGTAAACAGTCTAATTAAGTGCACAGTTGAAAGGATTAAGGCTGCAGTAATGTGTGACAATGCCTGATTGAAAAGCCTCACATAATGTTAGGAACTTCTGGTTACTATATTTTTGCGAAATTATTTCATAACAAGTAGCAAAAATTACAGAAGAAACTAACATTTTTGTGCTCAATCATGATTGTTGTTGCAGTTAGGAAGAGGAGAGGAAGCAAGACAAATGAAGTATGCTTTCAACCATATTTAAGTCAAGAACGCACCTAAGATGATCCTTTGCTTGGTGGTGTTTGTTAACGCAGAGTAGCTAGCTATTAGTAAAAGGGCATTTCACCACCCTGCAAGGGTTGTAGGTTCGGGTATTGACTTTGCCTGACAAAGATGAAAGTGAAGTCAGAACTTGTTACAAATGTTACAAAATTTCGCTTTCATCTTTTGCTTTATCTTTTAGAGTTGACTAGGGTTGGTGTTCCTGTAGGTGTGAGTGACTTTGTTTTTGTCCCCTTTTGCGTATCTGTTATTAAGGAGCTTGCCTACTCATCTAACAGACATTAGTTTCATTTTGTGTTGAACTTTTCAGTAGCTTCTTATTGAATAGTTGTTCCTTTCTGTTTGAGACTGCTACTTATCGATCACTGTCTGAAAAATGACAGCCTCAGTTTTGATAATTAGAATCTGTCCCCTTCGTTCCTTCTTTCTCATTATCAAGGAGGAAAAATCGAAGGCATCAATGATTGAATTGGGTGGCTTCTAACTAGTTCAAGCTCAAGTTCAATCTCAAACTCTAGAAAAAAAAAAAAGGGTATGCATCAACTATGAGTTCTTAACATAAGAGATAAAAGCAGCCAAAGGAACTTTTCATTAGCCCTTAATTTGACATTAATATATGATGGGAGCTAGGCACTAACAATTGTATTGGAAGAACCTCTTGGGAACTTAAGCAATACAATATTGCCAACTCGAGGAGAATTCTCAATTCAAAGCTTAAATGGTGTGGTAAGATCCTAAGAACGGTTTTATACGAACTCTCTAATCCCTTTATATTCCTCGAGAAATCAATAAAAAGGGATATTGAAGATACAAAATAAAAGGGTTACCTACTAAATTTAATTCTCTTCCAAACAGCATCCCAGAGACACCATTGATGAAGAACACTGTTTGGAGACATGAGAATAAACATTTTGATGATTTCATATCTTTTCGAGTCCTGTAGATTTGCCTGGCCCTAAAAAAAAATCAAAATCAAAGAGAACATGAGTGGCACCACAATATTGAATTGCCAAAAACAATAATTGCATCAGCTACAGTACTTTTATTGAAACTATATTGTTGTAGATTTCAGAGACCAATAATTTTGTCGAGAAACACGGTCCAGCTAAAGAATTTTATGAGCATTGTCGGGGAGATAGAAGAAATTTGAAAGACAGCACGTAGCTCACTAAATATCAATTAGTAAGTGATAAGATTGATGCAATCTTTTTGCGGGATGCAGGAACAAGGTATAGCTAAAGAATTTTATTAACATTGTCAGGAAGATACAAGAAGTATGAAAGACAACATGTAGATCACTAAATATCAATTATTAAATATCGGAGGATAATATAAATTATATTTTAAAATTTTATTTAACAGTTTAAGTTTTTAAGTTGAATTAATTTTTGATATGATATTAATATCTTGTATTATGGAATGTGTTGTAGAATAAAAAACATTGTGTTATTGATTTATTATTGATGTATTGACTTATCGTGTGTAGCATGCTACACTATAACACATATATTGTCATAATCATATGAATAGCAGAGGTGTATGCCTGATTTTGTAAGCCATTTAATTATCACAAATCTTGTTTCAACTATAACCAATAGGTATGAATTTGAATCTCACTATCTTTATTTATTTAATAAAAAATAAATGGGTTTTCACTTGAGGGGTGTGTTAGAAAATAATATAAATTATATTTTGAGATCTTATCTAATAATTTTTAGATTTACAAGTTATAGAATTAATTAAATTTATAGGGAAATTAAGTTACCTAGCTAGGTTTGGTCAGCTTTTATAGAGTGGGGTGAGCTTGAGTGATTAAGACATAGATTTGTTCATGAGTTGGAGATGTGATTTGGTTTTTTTCAAGTTTAAACAAGAGGGACTTGAATTTTAAGTTCCAAATCAAAACATCACGTTCTTGATTCATAAATAGAAACACATCAAGTTTTCCAGCAAACATAATTAATTTTGGTTGAGTAATGTTAGTGATGAGTTTATGGCAGTTCTGCTATCATTTGTTAAGCTTGATGCAGCTTGAATGCCATTTGCTGAATTTAGAGTAACATAATTTGATGAAATTAAACAAAAAAAAAAAAAGATTTTATTACATCATTAAATGTTACAAACAAATTGTACAAACACATTAATTAATTCGCAGACAATCGATATAAATATTTATAAAACGTTCACACTCAACAGCATTTAGTGACCCGTAGGAGCTCTTTGTGACTCTCTACACCATTTATTTTCTCTGCCAAAACATACATCAAATTTCCACATCAATGTCATCTGGAAATAATGCAAATGGTTGTCTTGAAAAGTTTGTCACACGAAGACAAACTTGTAACCATGCATGGTAGGAAAAATTGCCATGCAAAACAGCGTGATTTTGATTTTTAATTAAGAATTATTTGAATTGTTTTTAAATTTATCAAGTTCATCAAACCAATTCTAAATTATAGTATAGCACGAATAAATAAATCTCATAGTCTTGCAATCACAGGTTTTATCTTGAGTTAATGCCATCTAATTTATTGGATGTGATAATAATTATTTAATAACAACAACGACAACGTTAATGAATATATACATTAATTTATTGAACTTAATATTCATTGTTTCTTTCTGGTCAGCAAACATGCATGCATTCCCACCTACTAATTAAGCTAATTACACCCACCATGGCTCGTCTGTCGTGATGAGGACATGACTACCATGAACGACAAACCAATCACTTGCTAATGCCCCCTCCTACTTTATCATTTAATCGTGTAAAAATTAATATGATATAATCTATTCAGAGAAATGGAAATAAGATATTAAAATCATGTCAGTTTAAATATGATACATTAACTAGTATAATATGATTTAATTTATATTAGATAAAATACAGAGTGATATAGAGTATTATTCCTTCATTTCCAACTTCTAATTACTAACCTAGTTGCCTCCATGTTTTTCCACGAATTCTTATCAACAGCTAAGAAAAAAAAAAAGACCTAGCCACTACACAAAGAAAACCCAAAAAGCATAAACCATTTCTTATGCCAAATTCTACAGAGATTGTTGAATCATGAGTCGTTGCCTCCCTTCATCTTGCGGCAAAAGTGGATCGAGTGGCTACTTGAGCATGAGATCCAAATTTGTTCACAACAAAGCAATTCAATATATACCACAAAATCGAATGCAAAAACAGACAAGTTCTCCGACAAATGCATGAATATTGTACATACGTTAATAAAAGGAAAGCACTGCTGGTTAAAGGCGAAATTATTGTGCTCATGATATCATTCATTGTTCTATATGCAAAGGGGAAAACTGAAAAGGACGAAAAGGCAGGCATGATTTTGTGCTCATTATATATATCATTGTTCCATAGGCAGTGGCCAGCCAGCCATGGTTGATTTTTCCTGGAAGAGAAATTGTTGATTATTTTTTTTTACCAACCCATTTGCATTCGTTTTCATTTGGGGCAATCGAAGTTTTATTACAATTAATAAATAGAAAAGGCATGCGAGAATAATTATTTTAGCCTCTTCTTTTGTATTTTATTAAAAATATTATCGACAAGGTCTTGAATATCTATTACATATTTTTCTAAGCATATTTTATTTGTGTCCAATTAATACACCAAACACTATGATGACCTGCAAAAATAGCCATGACACAAGAAAAAGACCTTAAATATATCTAATATTATTTAGAAAAAGATAAAAAATAAAAATAAAAAAAATCCAACCATAGAAAGAATTGAAGTTGATAAGCATAGTCCAGAGGTGATCTCAAAAGATCCATCCCAAACTAGGGAATACAGCATAATATCAGCTATCAAGCAAATTCCTTGTGGCATCATTTCAGAAAAACCATGCAGAAAGGATATTTTAAGATAGCAGCATTAGTACTCTACTTCAAATAGAAATGATGTAATTCAACAAATACAGATAATCAACACCAGGAAAAGGCAAAGAGTGCTTTTGCTGCCACCAATGCATCCATTTGGGAGGAACTAAGCTTATTATGCGACGTTCCAGCCTTCAAGAGAATAAACTGAATGCGACTAACTGGAGATGTTTGCAGTCCCTGCAGAAAATCAAAACAATCTGCAAAGAGTAGACAACCCAGCAGTATAATAATTACAGTAGATTCTACTGGGTGTCCTCGGAATAAAAGGCTACCATTCGTCCATTCCACATCACATTCTTTTCAGCATTATAAGCACCCAACAGCAAATCTAATAAAAACATTTCTTTTTAGCATATTAAAAAGATGGTTCTAAATATCTTTCTGGATGATAGAAAGACATAATTTTTTATCTTTTTTTAAAGATATTATGCATGGTACAAGCCCAAGTAATATTTACATGATTTGGGCTAAGAGCCAATGCATTGCAAGCTCCAACACAACTATAAAAACAAGTAAGCGCATACCACTAACATGATGAAACTCAAAGTTACACGAGACTTGGAAGCCGATCTAATAAAGGTTAACTCCGCATTCGTTTTCTTTGATTACCCTCTTCAGAATTTCCCTGCAGATCATAAATCAGAAATAAATCTCAGGTAGTTGGAAAATCAAAAGAAACTGAAGAGCAAGGAAGCGAAGGAACATGGATAATATATTTAGTCAACTGAACTTTCAACTTACATACAAGCTAACATGCTTTCATAAGTTTTTAACAGAATACAAACCATACAGACCCTAATGTAGCAGAATATATATATATATATATATATATATATATATATATATCACATGTTTGCAAGAGAACAGAAAAGATAAAAAAAGGAGGTAGTTTAATACAAAACCAACATTCCACCAAAGTCACTTGTATAGCCATGATTCAATTTGGGTGCAAGCTCAAGACATTAATTTTTCCAACAAAATGTATACATCCACATCTTGGATGAAGGTGGCATGAGTGTGCAACTTATTTAAGTTTTTGGTGTTTCAATTAGCACTTTTATTGAAAAATACACCAATAGATAACAACACTTCAAGTAGAAACATAAAAGATAAATTATGCTCTGACCAAAAGAAGCTAAAAGCAGGAGATAGAAATAGAAATGCATACCCCTTCATCATGTCCAAAATCTTCAGGGGGAACCACACTAGAATCAGATCTGCATTTAGCATGTACTATAGGACCTAACTGAGACCTATCCATGCCTGCTGTTGATCCATTAGATGAATTCAGGTAGACAGCTCCTCTATACATCCATTCCTCAGTTTCATCACTGTAGAAATCATCAAAAGGCTCTCCACATAATGCACATGTACTCTGCTCTTCGTCAGCAGGAACAGCCATTTCATCATCATCCTTCTTCTCCACAGTGGTCTCAGTGGGCAAAAAACCAGGAGCTGCATCAGTTCCCAATGCCTCTGCACCACTGAGCCACATACTTGCACTTACAAACCAGTTGCGAGAAGATTTTTGCTTCCGGTTCTTAGACATCCGGTTTTTAGTAACATGCCAATCCATGTGAGTACTGTGCTCTTCTTGACACTTGAACCGAAGGCCACATGTTGTGCATTGTCTTGGCAGATCACCATACAATGCACTGATTGCAGATTCATAGCGCAGCTTGAGAAGGTCAGCATTGAACTCAAGTCCCACAGAGTCCTACATATTGAGCCAAAAGGTTGTTTTCAGGCTAATATTGCTTTCTTTGAAAGAAAGAATGGAGAAGCTATTCAAACAAGTACCTGCACAGGAGTTTGTTTTGTCAATGAGATCAAACCTTGTGCCATGAGAGAGTTAAACAAACCCGAAAATGCACTGCCAGATGGTTGGCCGGGGACACCTGAACTAGCATTCTGAGGGAAAGGCATCGTTTGGGGAGGAGGACCAGGTGGCAAAGGTGGCCGAACCCCCACCTGTGAATGCAACATATTTGGAATATTGTTGACTGGTAAAGGCAGTTGTACAGCAGGTAATGCATTTGAAGGAACCATACTAATGGCAGTGCTATGCCCTTGAGTGTTGTATCCATGATTCAGTGGTGGTGCCAGGGGACGAGGTGGCATTGAAGTTACCCCGGATGGATGAAAATTCTCTCGGGCTTCATGAGATGGAAGTTGTTGTGGCTGAAAAGGATTTACATGTGCCTGGTTTTGCTGATTCAAAGCAGCATGCTGATTAGACATTGGTGTTGGCTTCATCGAGTTGTAATCTTTGTTCTCAAAACTATTAAATGGTTGTTCAGGCATAACTGAACCCTTTTGTAAAACCTGATTTATGACTGTGCTGCTGGCATTTATTGGATCGAACTGACTTCTACTCTGCTCTGGGGGAGGAAAAATACGATGCATAGGAGGTGGCAGAGACTTTCGTGCATTTACTGGAGGCCAGACCCCTGATGATGGTGGCGCAGCACTTGACCAGGTCCCTGAACTAGTAGAGTCAATATTAGAGCCCCATCTTGACGCAATGGCAGGAGGCCTATTAAGCTGTGCATCAATATCTGGAAGTTTTTCAGCAAGTGGAGAGTAATTCTCACCACCCAAAGAAGACACACCACTTCCAGATAAGGGCATCTGGAAATCCCGTCCTCTTCCTTTAGAATTCAGGAGATGTGCTGACTGATGGATGTGAGGTGGAAAATTCCAAGCTTCTTGATGATGACGGGAACCCAAGATCTGATTTCTCTCAGTTCGGAATCCAGGAATCTTGCTTGTTGATCCACGGCCAGACTGCAGGAAGCACATCAATTTCTTTTGGACATGAGATCAAAGTTTGAAGTTGACTTTCTTTCCCAAGATACGCAAAAACATAATTGAAAACAGAAAGAAAAAAATGTACAGCTTGTTTCCTGGTTAATGAACAACACAGTCAACTGTTTCTTAAAACAAATAACAAGGGGAAAAGATAAAACACATGAAGATAACTTAATTGGGTATCTTCTTAATGAGTTAACTGACAATACAAATAATAAATTGAAATGCAAATCATCACCACATAATAATTTGAACTATGACACAGAATGCAGCAGTAAGCTCTAAAAGGTGCCAAATTGCAAGAGAATTGCCAGATCTGTAAAGAGGACGGAAAAAAACTCATTTTCAAATAAAGTCTAGTCAAATCCATTAAAAATATTAACCACCTTATTATAGAAAAGAAATCAAAATACGTAAATGGAATCAAACAAGAGCCTAGCTTTTGGACAGTATATGAACAAGTAAATAAACTTAAACAGCAACACATAAGGAAACAAGTTGAGACAGCGTACACCCAGAATCGAGACTGCTTCTTCAGCAATATTAGAGGAGCCATCCACAAATGTCATTGGAGCCAGACTAGATCGATTACTCCTGATATCAGATTCCGCATGGATAGCACTTAGCCTTCCAAAGGCAGGCCTTGGAACAACACTTCCAAAAGGTGGAATAGATGATGGCAAGAAATCATTACTCCTACCACGCTCTGACAAAGTAGGGCTCATATCTTCCCAATCAAATTCCTCCTCTTCAGTATTCTGCCATGATCTTGAAGCTACCTTATCGTGCACGCCATTTACGGCTAACTGTTCAATATGCAGAAGTCTACTACTTGTACTTCTTTTCCCCCTATCATCCCCATATGCATCTATTAAAGCTCTGGGTCCTTGATGTTCAAGTCCATTGCTAAGCCTATATCTAGCAGAAGGTTCAAATCGGTTATGGTTATCATCAGAATAGTTGTTTCTTCTTAATTCATTTGCCTCCTCATCTCTGACAATGGCTCTGCTGTGTCCATAATCAAATAGAGGATGAGATGGGGACAGCCCCTCAACAAACCTTCGAGGAGAATTCCCTACTGCAAAGTCATCAATTTCTGAAGATAAAGGCCTCTCGGCTCCAGTTGTTGAAGGTGACAAGCGTCTTGCAAGCCTGGAAGTTGAAGATGGTTGCAGCTTATTAGATCCAAGAGTGAGAGATGTACGGCCCACTCCAACCTGTGAAGATATGGCCTCTGCTTGATCACTTTCATATTCATCATATCCAACAGCAGGTATTTTACCATATATTTTCAGATTTGAAGAAGTTCCCTTAGTGTGCTGAACATTCTGCAAAGATTGAATTACATTTTTAGCCTTGTATGTTTGTATTGACCACCCTGTCTGCATGCAAACAGATGCACATTGCATTACACAGTACACAACAGAGAATCAACAACAAAATATGACATAATCTCAAAATGTAGCTTGTGTGCTCATTTATTAAACTTACGATCAAATTATTTATTTTGTACATAGTAAACACTAGAGAACCAGCGCAGTACATTAGGAAGAATTTAGCCCAGAAGAAATTCCACAAAGTTGCAAAACAACTAAGAGGCTTTCCATTTGGGTGTTATAATAGTTGAGAGCCATGAGAATGTTAGGTTAAAGGGAGATGCAACATATAAACAAGCTCCAAAGAGCTATTTTGCATAACTTTTACTTTGCTTAAGACTCATCTTGATCTCCACAGTCTACTACTGCAATGTTTAGCATCAAGAGGCCATCTTTATCCACTGATACTTCAGCCTTGAAACATCAAAATGATGACAATTTAACATGGTATATGTACACTCCACTATGAATTCATTTTACTTAAAAATTAAATTCTAAAGTTTAAACAGGCCATTAGAAAGACCATATCACTGAACCTGTTTTTTAACCACAAAATCCCAGGTGAAGATTCTAAAACAAGAAGTACATGGTTTCATCAGTAGGACTATAAAATAATAGCTGCAGGCACCAGAGAGAGGCAGAGAATTCATTGGAAACCTTACATTATCTGCAGTTGAATGATCCAGCTGACGCAAGTATTTTGGGTTCACATGTATGCCATGAGGTGGTCTGGGTGATTCAGAAGCTCTAAAGGAAGTCAAGCTTGATGACTGATCATTAACTTGTGGAGAAAAATGAAGTTGAGTCTCAATCTTGTGAAGTACAGAAGATGGAAACACTGAGGACCATGTGCCAAAAAGGTGGCGCATTGAAGGATATAAGCTAGGGTCAACTTGTCTGTATGCCTCACAAAAAACCTGGTGAGGTGAAAAGGTGACAAATATCACAATCATGCAGAATAAGCAATATACAGCATGGAAGATGGCAAGAGAAGAGAGCACAATACTCTGATTAACTCACCTCAGGCAAACGGGACGAGAAGTGCCTAATGTATTCACGGCCAATATTCTTGACAATGCTATCTAGAAGATATAATGAAGGCAGCTTTTGATCTACGGGGGCCTGCAAAAGATTAAAAGTAAACACAAACGACCTCTCCTTATAAAAGAAAAGGCATAGATATATAAACTCAATTTTCTTTAAGATAGGGAAAAATGATAAGACAGGGAGAAAAGTTCAAACTTTTAAATTGGAGAACACAATGAGGATGAATAATGGTCTCAAAATTCTCTTAACTTCAAAAAATTTGAAAGTCAATCCTGTCTTCAGTTTCTCAAAGTTATGTAATATATCTTTCTTAACTTCAACACTCAAAATATCTTTCCTGAACCCAAATTTATCCAAGGAACTAGACAAGTAACCAATCAAAAAAACGAATTCATGACAGTGAGAAATCAAAAGGTTCAAAAACCTAATGAATACAACCAAAATTAATTGCAGAAAAAAAAAGTTTTATTAAAAGTAATTTCCTAAAATCCACAGACACACAAAAAGAAGAAGATTTGAAGCAACACCATCAACCAAGCAGCTGGAATCTGAACACTGTAAAATTTCAAATTGTTTTTCCTTTCCACTGATTCTACTTGAACATACAGACAAAAGCAATAACAAGTAGGGGAAAAAACTAAGACTTTCAATTTTGCAGCCCAACAAAGCCGAAAAGTTATGTCTCAACTAAATTTTATTCTAACTTCTTAATTCTCTCACATTTTCCCAACCAATACAAACATTCAAAAACTCTCAACACACACACACACAACCTCTGCAAACCACAAAATACAACAAATTCCCCTCTCCTACGCCTTCAACTAAACCCGCCATCAATAACATCAAAGAAACCAATTTAAAAAAACAAACACCAATACCAACTATATCAACAATACTTTTATTAATAACTAAACCCTAAAACTCACCATTTCTCCCACATTTTACCAACGCCATAACTTACAAATTCATCAATACTAGCAATATTCTCATCCCAATAACTAAACCCTAAAATCCAAAATTAAGCAATACCACCTCACCGATTCTGAGACTACAAGAATATACTAAAATTATCATTATCTCTAGCATTACTCAATGTCAAGAACAAAACCCTAAAAAATCCCACACAATTTTTTTAAAAAAGCGAGAAATAAAAAACAGACCTCAACAATGCGGGCACAGAGAACATCAGCAATACCCTCACCATGGTCCCGCTGTTCTCCAGCAATAATAGTCAAATCTGTAATTATAGGTTTTGAATTAAACGTCAATTCATTCAAAACCGTCTCATAAATCTCCACCACATCCTCCATACGCAAACTCGCCCCGTCACCACCACCATCGTCCTCCACCGCTGATCCTTGTCGTTGCTTCAATAAAGACCGGAACTTGTCAAGAACTGACGATGCTGATGGTTTCTGTGGCAGCAGTTCATTTGGCATGGTGGTGGTAACGGCTGCCGCAGCAGCCGCCTTGGTGGCGGCTTTAGGGTTTAGGAGTTTTGCGGGTTGCATTTGTTTCCATTAAGAGAGAGATTTGAAAAGGAATGTGTAGAATTTGGGTTTATGAATTGGGGATTTTAAGGGGTTATAGCATTAAATTTTTATTTTCTAGAGAGAGAGAGAGAGTGTGAAACAGTGAATAGAGGAAACAAATTAGTGTGATTCTTTATTTTTTTTTATGGCTAGTATCTTTTTTTTTTCTTATCATGGAGTTAGTTTTAATATAGTCCCTATACTTTATTAATCTAATCAATTGTCCCTATAGTCTTAGCATTGGCCATCCAAATTAAGTCATTTTTTAATTGGTAAATGCCATATTTCCTAGTCAAGTTCTCTCATCTCACTTACTTCTCATTTCTTTATTCTATAATTCAAAAGATAATGAGATAAATAAAATTAAAAAATATATATAAAATTGATGAAAATACTACATCATAAATTTATAAAGATTAAATATAATTAATCATGATGGAATATAATCAGATTAATTTTGTTAAACAATTGTAAATTTGTAATTAACTAGTTTTGTTTTATGAAATCATTAAGAGAGAGGCTTAATAGTAAGCTATTAATAAATTATTTTTATATTAACGCATCAAAATGATTTAAAAACATCAAAAAATATTAATTTGAAGTAAATTTAAAAAAAAATTACTTTTTTTCAAAAATATTTTTAAAACGTAAAAACAAACAGGTCTAAGTATTAAAATCAAAGCATTTCTCATTTAAAACTAAAATGTCCGTCATTTGATATGAGTTAAAAAATAAATAAAGAGATTATTTGGCTTTCTATTTTTATATATTTTAAAATAATTATAACTAATGCTTTTTTTATTATTATTATATCCTTAATAAAAGCATATACTCAAAAATAACTACAATCAACAAGGCGTTATTTTAGAAAAGTATAAATAAATTTAATTCATGATATTCTAAATATATATAAAATAACATTCTTAATATGTTTGAAAGTTAAACATGAATTTTTTTTTGAACAAAGGAGAATGGAAAAATAAAATTCGAGTCATGTTATTAATAACTTAAAATAAATAAAAAATCAAAATCATTTAAGGAATTAAGAAACTTACTTTTTTAATACTTTTTTTATTTCTTCTTATTTTTCTCCCTAAATATGTCATATATCTCACACAACTACTTAAAAACCTTTAAAAAAAAACCCCAAAACCAAATTCATATATGGTTTTTAATGATTAAGGATAATATTAGAATCTCTTAAGAATTAGAATGATAATTTTAACAAATTCTAAATAAAAGGGGTTGGATTAGATCACCGGTCAATCTACGGGGACCGAAATGAAGTTTACACGCGAGACGTTAAGACCTTATTGGTTTTGTACTTTGCACGGTGTGCTAGTTTTGACCCTTCTTTAAATACAGAGGTATCCAGCAGTTTGCGCTTCTAGTGACAGAAAGAAAGAGCTTTTGGAATTTGGGGTGGAAAAAATCTAATCGACTCCTTCTGGATTGAGGAGAAATCAAGCTGCCCTCTTCTTTTATAGGTAAGCCTGCAACTGAACTTCTCAAGTTTTTCCATATTTCGTATCTGTGACTATGATGTTTTGCTAGAATGATTTGCCTAAGTTATTGCAATTTTTAGTAGTTGGTTGAATTTTGATACTTATTGCTATGTTTTTCTTGTTGGGAAAGAGATATATTATCTTAGATTTGGAGCCTTTTGCTGAGTACAAGGAATAATTTTCAAGTTTTTATGAAAAATTTCTTGAATTAAATTTGATTTTATGGTTTGAGCCAATCGTCATCAGTAGAAGTTTGTATTACCTAGTTTTATATGATTAATGTTGTAGTCTTCCGAAAGTAAGCTTGCTATAATTTGATTTGGTTAGATTAAATTTGCAGCGGTGGTGCCTAGCTAGTGCTTCCGATTTTCATTGTCCTGCTAATTTCTTTCTTTTTTTTATAGTGAGATAAATCAAGCTTCTATGATTCTTGGTAATTTCCTTATTTTATTTACTTTAGCAAATTAACTGGAATCATGAGTGAAAGTGGTCAGGCCAAAAGCCAGAAGCTTAGAACATGGATGATGAAAGGGACATAATAAAAAATCTGCCAGGCACAATGCTTCTGCATATATTATCTTTCCTTCCTGCAAAAGATGTTCTCAAAACTAGCATATTATCTTGGCACAAGGCCTAAGTAGCGGGATGGCCAAGTCAACCCTTAAATGTCGTTGTTTCATTTTTAAGAAAATAAAAACCAAAATGATGTTATTTTGGACAAAAAAATAAAAAAGAAACCCTTGGAGTTGACGTAACTAAGTCTCACTCAGGTTTGGTCGGAGTCAACCAGGTCATGAGTTGATCTGTCGGGTCATATAGGTTTGATCGAGTCAACATTCAACCTAGTTCAAAAGGGCTAGGCTCTGGGCTGGCAGGTCACCAGGTCGACTTGCTGGGCTTAGTTGGGTTTAATAACTATTTGCACATGAGACAACTTTGTTCCTTCGCATTTAATCCAATTTTATCTTATCACATCTGCTCATGAGTCATGACATAATGCAATCCTCACAAACTTGTCTACATGGCTCTTTGGTATAAAAACCAAATATAAATATTTTTAAAAAAAACCATTTATGATCTGCTTGCATTTTACATTTGTAACCAGGGCTGTGGGCGCCACCAACCTACTTAGTTCATGTAAGTGGATCCTTAAAGCCAAAAATTGCCTTGCTATTTAAAACTACATGTGTGTAAATTACAATTGACTTCAAAATAATAAGCATGGTTGGAAGTAATTTTTTTCAACATTTTAGCATGTTAAGAATTTTTTCCGAACATTTTTTAGTAACTGATCTCTACCAAACATGCTGAATTTTGAATTCAGCTTGATAAACAAATCACCCTGCTTTTACTTGGATGTTTCGCAGGTCAAATTGGTACCATTGCAACCAAAAACATCTGAGGTACTAGTCCTTGCCTACAAAGTAGAACTTTGATTGTTGGCCTAAACAGACATGCAAGCTTGTAACTATTGAAGTTTGTTTCTAGTTCAGAATTTCTGATGATAGAAAAGGTTAATTATAGAAATATTCATTTGTGTCTGTTCTTATGGAATTTTGTAGTTTAATTAGCTTTATGGCTTTCTCTATGTATATCTAGAAGCTGTTAAAGTTTCCACAGTCAGTTCTTCATTTTATATCCAATTTTCCATGTCTTTAACTATGATGTTTCACTAGGAAACTGGACTTAGTTTTTGAATTCTAAGTTTTGATGTTGATTAATGATTATGATGTTTCCCAAGAAGAAACAAAGATATTTGCTGAAAGTTGTTCTTTTTCAGTGATTGTAGATAAGAACCTTGTGTATTGGGGTGAAGACATGAAATTGAAAGAATATGGGAAAATTTCAGACTGGGTTTAAAATGATCGCAAAAATTTAATTATTTGTTTGCCAATGAGAAAAACCCTTTGTATTGATAATGATTATGATACATATTCTATCATTATTGATTATTGATTATCATGGAGAAAAGAGTGTAGCTTAGAAGTTGTAGTCTTGGAGGACTGATCATAGTATTCTGTATATTGGGATAAAGAAATGAAATTGGAGGAAAATGGGAAATTTCTAAAACTGGGTTTGAGACCATCTGGTTGTTTTTTTAGTGGATGGAACAATTCTGTTGGATTTTTATCTGTTGACCTTTGTTATTTTTCTCAAAATAAGCTTGTTGCTGCTTGTGGAACTTGTAAATAGGAAAACAATTAACAGAATGCACAGAGCTTTCATTTCTTATTTAACTGTTTGATTTAATTTCCGGTGATCTTTCTAAGCTCCTTATTTTGTGTACTTTAGTAAGTCAACAGAATCATGGATGCAAGTGCTCAAGTAATCTGTGGCAAAAGCCAGAAGCTGGAAACAGAAGAGGGAAGGAATTGAATCAGAAATATACCAGATGTTATTCTCTTTCCTCCCAATGAAAGATGTTGTCATAGCATATTTATCTAAAAGATGGAAAAACCTATGGATGTCGGTCCCCAATCTGGACTTCGAAGAAGAAGGCATATTTGGTGACAGGGTGCATTTCATGAATTTTGTCGAAAGAGTTATGATGCTTTGTAATTTCTCAGATATAAGGAACTTCTCCCCTCATGTGATGTGCACTCTGATGCATCTCACATTAATACATGGATATTTGCTGCACTGTGTTGCAAATTTCAAGAATTGAAACTTGACCTTTACCAATACAATGCAAACGAGTCATTATTACGTCATTGTCTATTTACTTTTCAGTCATTAACTGTATTGGAACTATACCTATTTCATGATCTTAAACTTCTTTCAACCATATGCCTTTGTGGAGGATCACTCGACACAGCTCTTTGACGGTTGCCTGAATTTGCGTAAGCTGACTCTTAATGAATGCACATGGAAGGATGAGAAGTTTGTTTTTATTTCTTCTCCTATGCTCAAATTCTTATCTATATGTGATCTTACATGGGATGACGGCAGTCCAAATGATTGTCAAGTTGTGACTTGTGGAACAAATCTCAAATTCTTTTCCTACAGCGGTGAACTCAAAACAGATTTTTGCTTATATTCATCCTCACTGGTTAATGGATGTATGGACTTGAGATCAGTGACAGTGTCTGAGTGGGATGGAAAACAAAGGGAAGCTGCTTATCACGTGCGTAAGCTTCTTAAGGGGTTCTCTAGTGTTGAAAGCTTGACAGTATCACCTGTTGCATTGGAGGTATATATGTTTCCATTTAAGTTGTAATCGAGAACTTGTAGTCATCAAGCTCACTGCTGTTGATTAGATATGTTGAGTTCATGGAACATATGATGTTTTTTTCAGATTGGAAAAAAGAAGTAAGACGCAAAGATACAGTGACTAATTAATTTCTTATATTCTTTTTTTGGTTGATGGTCACTACGAGGACGATTCTTTACTTTGTACTTTGTGGATCACCGTTCCCTAATTTATTTATTTTTTTATTTCTCCCTGTTTCGGAGGTTCTGCAACCATCTTTATCTGCAGGCTTTGACTGCCTGGAGAAACCAGCAAAACCATGAATCGCTAGCTACTGTAGCTTTATCGGAAAGAAAAATGAAGATGCACACACTATCTTATTGTCCCTTTAGGAACGGTATAAGGAATTTTCGAGACCACCACTCCTCAAAAAGATCGATCAATCTCATCGATCCCATATATATTCTCATTCTTTCTTCTAAGCATGCCAAGACAAGTTCGAATGAAGAAAAAAAAAGTTTTAAGTATTCCTTCAAAGGTAGAGACAGGTCAGAAAACCAAGTTGCTCATTTCTCCTTCCTCTTTCGGGAAAAAGTTAGGTTATCCAAAACTATTTTATCATCATGAACAGATTCGTCTTTCCCAATCCATAATAATTTTATTTCTATTTTATTTATCCAAAGCTTTTTTTTTTCTTTTGTGTTTTAAATTTTTTTAAATTAAAATGTCTTTATTTTTTTTACTTCAAATTAATATTTTTTTAGTGTTTTCAAATCATTTTAATATGTTGATATCAAAAATAATTTTTTAAAATAAAAATAATATTATTTTGATATATTTTTAAATAAAAAACACTTTTAAAAACCACCGCAAGCAGATTGGGCAACACCCCTTAATTGGTTTATATATCTTTTATATTTTGTTGTTGTCTTCTTTTCTTTTCTTTTTTTTGTTTCCTCATTTATGTTTGTAAATATCTATTTCTGTGACTTTCAACTCTAGCTTACCAGAGACTGTTACATTGCTAAAATTATCATATTTGTTATATATACTATTGATTATTAAAAAAAAAAAAACCTCGAGAAAAATGATTACACTTTCAAATGTTATTATTCTTTTAACGATCGAATATTCCTTATAGAACTCATAATCATAAGTTATGTAATGTTCCATTTCATTTGGTTCAGATTTATCTGTTAATTTTTAATAATTCTGAAATGATTTTTCCTATATATATGACACAATAAGAGTTTCAGTTTGGAAAAAAGAAAAAATAAATATCTTATTATCCCTTACGACGTGAGATGAAGAATTTTGGAGACCACCACTCCTCAAGAAGATCAATCTCATCCTATATTCTTATTCTTTCTTCTAAGCATGCCAAGATAAGTTTGAATAAATAAATAAAAAAGGTTATTCAAGGATTCTTTTGAAGGTAGAGACAGCCCAGAAACCAAGTTGCTTTTTTTTCTATTAGAATGGACTCCAAAAGATTTTAGATTTAGACGATACTAGCAGCTTGGTGTTGGAATTTAGATTTTTTATTTTGACGATATGATGAAATTTGTGCATAAATGTTTTGTTCAAAATATGATTTAGTTACAATGATTTGGATTAAGCTTAGCTTCGATTTAGTTAAATAAATACCATATTGTTAAAATATGATTTTTTAACCTCCCCACCTTTTGGAGAGGTTAACGTTCATCCTTTCTTACAATTAATGTAGCATTAAAGGGAGCTTTTGTCTTTTTATTATTAAAAATGTTTTTTTTTTT
>Ga0325414_1000866_pt1 | contig 27218 bp, 13 predicted proteins | sample PopdelMetagenome_8_FD_206183 | JGI IMG/M metagenome (GOLD analysis project Ga0325414, IMG submission 206183) | Populus deltoides microbial communities from Bellville, Georgia, United States - Leaf-PdKOR-R3 | ecosystem: Host-associated > Plants > Phyllosphere > Phylloplane/Leaf | place: USA... | reverse complement strand
AATATGCAGATAACAGGAAAATGCTGCGTATAGAGAGTCTATTTCAAATAGTGATATTTTATGCCAATTCAGCAATGACAACATGTTAACATTGTTATGAAGTGAATTACAATGCATATCTTAGATGTATTGATGTATTAATCACCTACGATTCTCTTTTCTGTAAATAAGAAAACAGCAGTCAACGCCCAAATGATGTGCATTACGATACAAAAAACAAAAACACACACACACACACACAAGGGAAAAGATGTTATAAGAGCTCCAAATGAACAAAACTTGGACAAAAGAGTAAGTTCACAAGATGCCAAATGTATCAGATACCAGCAGACTGCTTTATACCTATGTTCAATGTGAATATTCCCTTTAGATGAATCTTTACAACTGTAAATGTTATTTTGTTGACTTAGATTATTGAAGATCTTTTTACGACTGGTAAAAAGATAATTCGGCTAAGATAAAAATTTATCAAAATTAGTTAGCATTATCTTCTCTCTAATTATTTGATTACTTTAGATTATTTAAAAAATAAGTTCAGATAAAGTAGAAAAAGTTATCTGAAGATAACTTTATCAATGTTTTTGTAAAACACGTTAGCAGTTTGTTACCAATTTTAACAGATTAGGAAACTTGAAGACTATCTTTATCCTTATCACATAAGGCATGTATATAAGGAAGGTTAAGTCTGAAGAAAAGAGAGCGTCGTGTGCTTTAGAAGAGAGTTTCAAAACGTAAAAATATCAATTACACTAAAGCAAGTGTGCCAACCAGCTAAGAAGTTTATATAGAGTTTCACAACATGTACTTTTGACACACGAGGAATGTGTAGGAAATTCTCGAGGAGAATTAGTTCCTAAAGAGCCTGCAGACTTTTAGGGAGAGTTCCTGTGTGAACTATTAGCAACTGGAGGTTCCAGTTAGGACGACAACAATATGAAGATCATCAGATGTACTATCAAGCTATTGTGGTAGGAGACATAACATGGATCACTGTCTCATCAAGTAAGGTAGTATAGACACAAAGGGTTGTGTTTAAAGATACTCATCTTGTAATTGTTTAAACTAGTGAAAACATTGCCTATACTGGGTTTGCTTGACTTAGAAGGTATATATATATATATATATATTCTGAAGAGTTCTTCAAAAGGTTTTCACTTCGTAACCAAATACCTTGTACATTTAAGTTTTCTATATTCTTTACTTATTTGATTACTAATCAGTGTTTGCATAGTATTATAAGATCATATGTGGTAAATAGGAAAAAAGGACTTTCAACAACTATTTTGAAAATAATCAACCTGCAGCAAATGACACTTTTAATGGAGTACCATGAGAAACTACAGCCACACAAGATAGCCTACATAAACTCTAATGTTTGCTAGAGTCATACAATTACCTGATTTTTAGAAACAAGAACTGAAGTCCCAATATTTTCTAGAAGCATGATTTGCTCTGTCACAGACCCTGCAATTATGCATTCCAAGAAACAACTTAGAATATAACTCAAAGAAAACATTAGCCAAATCTTTCCACGCACGAGAAACCATGGTTATATCTAAAGAAGAGAAAAAAAGAGAGGCTAGGTTTACATCATGGAATCGATGACAAATAACTTGTGCATAGCATATAACACAATCCCCTTTACTTCTGCTGAGCCATTAAATGAACATTTCAGAGAAATAGAGCTTGTATTTATCACAACTTTCCACTATACAAAAACCAAATACAAGCCCCAAATTTACAGAAATGCGAGTGTTAAATGCAAAATCAAAGTCAAATGAACAGTAGATAGTAAATTAAAGGGGGAAAAACAAAAGCACAAGTCAATAAATACACTAATCATACAAAAAGAAATTGTAATAGTACCTAACAGAACCTTCCCCAGTTCATTTAATCCTGGAATTGCCCTCAAAATCAGTGTATTCTGAAGGGGAAAAAAACCAAGAATTAGACGATTGCAAATAGAAAAAAGAGAAGGGGATTTCCAATATAAATAATCCAGTAAAAAGAAACCTGTTTATCAAGAGGGTGTCTAAAATCATCAGCATCAAGATTACGAATAAAAAGAGAAGAAGCTCTACAAACAGAGACCCTGACTCTTTGATTCTTCTTTGCCAAACCAAAGACTCTTTGATTCTTCTTTGCCAAACCAAACCCAACAGAACCTGAACGAAGCCTCAAATCACTTGAACTGAAAGTAAGAGCAGCAGCATCTGGTCTCCTTGTTTGAGCCAAAGATAGAGAAGACAGAGACACAGAAGCCATTGAAAGAGAAATAGAGAAACAACACAAAATTCCAAGGGCTTGCTTTCTTTCTTGTTGGGTTGGAGTTGTAATTTTTTATGTTGTTAACTACAAAGAAAGATATTTGAGTAGTTTGATGCGTCTGTAATTTGGTGTCCACAGCCGTTTTTATGGTTAACAATGGCGCCACTCTGCTTTCTATTGACTCTCTGTGTGGGTCCTCGCAGTGGAAGTTTGAAAATGACATGAGGCTAGTGATTTGCGGTTGAGGCTGGGATTATGTTATTGGTTGGATCCAGTTTTTTTTTTTTAATTATTATTATTATTATTATTATTATTGTATTTAAATGATTTGTCCATGTATATTATCATTCTATTTTTTTTCCTTTTTAGTTTTTTAAATTTAAAAATTACTCCTATGAAAAATATGGACAAATGTCATGTAAATTAAAAAATTTATAAATCAATTAATATTAATTAAATATATTTATTGAAAAAATTAATACACCACAGTTCTATTAGTGATTTTATATCTCAAAAACACATTAATAAAACTTAATCAAGCACTCCTTAGTACTTAGATTAGCCCCAAGCTTTATTATGGAAAAAATGAAAAAGTTTTTTTTTTAATTTGTAAAAATAATGCATTTGATTACAAATTTTAATTTTCATGTTCTATCTATTTTTTAAAAAAATATATTTTTCATGTTCTTATTTTAAAGTCCCAAATGGCAGCTTTGCATTTTCGTTGTTCCAAATTGATGTCTTCTTGATCCGAAGCCTCTTCTATTCATAAACTAAATCAATAATGCAACCATTAAATTCAGTAATACGATCTTATTTTAAAAACTAAATGCTACCAACAGTTTTAATATTATCCGAAAAAAAAACGTATATATTCGGTGTCGAAAATAGGTGAACGGATATCAATATTTTTAGTGTCATCCGGGATCAGATCCTAAATTATTTTCCGGATTCCCTTTAAGGTTATGAAAAATGATTTTTTTTTTTTATAGAAATTAAAGATTAGGTTCGGCACACTTATAAAAGCATAGGTACGCAACAATTCTAATTGGTCAGGCTAGCTGATTGTTTCCGTGGTTTTAAAAAAAAATTGATTTTTTTTTGTTTCGAATTAATTTTATTTTATATTTTTCAATTATTTTGATGTAAAAAATAAATTTATAAAAATATATTATTTTAAAGTATTTTTTAATAAAAATTATTTAAAAAATAAATACTACCATAATATCAAACACTATCTTAATAAAATAAAATAAAAATTCACTGCAATAACTTCCCATCCACGCTTTCATTAAGGTGGAGGATTACTTGAAATTACTTCATCATTTAAGATAATATACTTAAACACATAATTAGGTTTCTTCATATTGATGTGTTGTTAATTATTTTATTTTATAATTATGATTCTTCTATTAAAAAAATCACATTTTAAATATGATTTAATGATTTGGAAAATTTTAATTATTTATAATAATTCTAATAATTTGATTTATAATCTTAGTTGATGGATAGGTCCATATAATAATTTCTTATAAAGCACTCTATCATTTCATCCTATGATAATCAAAATAAAATGTAAAAAAGTTGTTATACATATATTAGAGATGACTACACACTTGACCCGTGCTACACTGAAACTCAACTTATTTTTTTTTTAATTTTAAAAAAATTATAAAAACATTAGGAAGTAAGAAATTAAATACATACTGGGTGAAACTCTTTTTAAAATATTAAGATGACAGTATATTGAATGATAAATTTCTTCAAAAAAATATTAAAACAGTGACACATTAACTCAACTTAGACTAACTATGGTTAACCTGTGAAATTCGTGATTCGAGACATGAGTCCGTGATGATCTCATAAAACCCAAAACGAAACATAATAGGGTGTTCAATTCTAATAAATAAAATATTAAAGGCTGAAAATGAAAAAACAACATTCAATTAAAAAAAAAGAAGAAAATCTATATTTAAGTAAAAACAAATATTCATGAAGTAAGCATAACATGCTTATATTTAAGCAATTGATTTAATTTAATTCAAACCCAATTTTTTTTAAAAAATAAGATAAATTTAAAAAAGAGCAACAGAAAAAAGACTTAAGATAACACGAGTCATTTTAAAATTATTGAAAAATCCTATAGAAAACTAATAAAAAAATAATAAAGTCTAATCTCTATCAAATGCTGAATGATGAAATTAAAAAAAGAAGATATTATCTTAAAAAAAGGAAAAAAAATAAATGAACCTAGGTGAGACTCTAAAAATCAGTTAAGATTCATAGTGATCAAAATATTACTAGTGACCCCAAATATTTTTAACTGATAAAGAACAAGAATTTCTTATTCTTTCCACTCCACACCAAAAATCCCGATCCAGGAAAATGATTATCGTGATGTCACACACTTGCAATAAAATAATGACTCCACTAAGCTTTGTTTTTTGTCTGATTATTGTGTTTTATTTTTGTTAGTTTGTACATTTATCATCGACATGTATTTTTATACATATTGCTCATGTATTTGTACATTATATATGAAATTATGCATCACATATCACATGTTTTAATTTTTTAAAGCACACGTAAGCTTTTAGGCTAGGTAAGGGATTAATGGTTTGCCCTATAACTATCAGTAAGAGTTCAGGCTCGTGAAACATTCAAATCAGATTTAAGTGCCTGCTTGGTAATGGTAAGTATACGTGTCTTAACCATTTATTGCAACGCTCCGGTATTGTTCCTTACAATGACCATCATTAGACAGATATGAGACCTTTTTGAGACTAAATATAAAACGTACCCAAGTTTCATTTAATGACTAAAACCTACCTATATGTAAATGTTCCCAAATACTCATATTGCATTAAAAGGCAAGCCTGACCATATAAAATCATGTATTGTAGGACTTTAGACTGAAATTATGACTTCTATAAAATACTCATCTTTTCAAGAATTTAGGCAAGAATCTAAACTAGCACAATTAATTGATGGAAATTATCCAATAATCGATGTTAAAGGAATAACACAAATTACCAAGATAAACCATACTGTGAATGACATGGAGAAACTGCTACTTATCGTGGGATATGTGGATGAGACCCTATTTGAAAGACAATATGAGAGGATTGTATAGTTGATGAGACTCTCAAGACAAACAACAACTATAAAAACATTATTGAATTTTTAGGATCCTAATTATAGGTGTTTTACCTTTGAAAAAATTAATTTAACACCCACGTTAGAAGAGTACAACATGATTCTACATTTTCCAAGTAGCAGCTATAAGATCTACTTTAAACAGAGGTTCAAAAACACCGTTTCTAAGGTAACTAGATTATTGTGCTTGGAAAAGGTAGGTCAATGTAAAATAACTGATAAGGGATTCAAATGGAAAGCATTGAAGCTAGAATAAAGAAAAATATAAAGAAGGGAAAACTAGGAAATAAATGGTATAAGATAGTGGTCTTTGCTATATCTAGGCTAGTGTTGTTCCCATTCAAAACTAGAGTCACTAGTCTAAAAGCTGCGAATGTATTTTGTATAGTACGAGCATACTAAAATTAACCTTTTTGCTATAATTTTGGTTAAAATCATGCTATCACTCAATCATTATAGGATGTATGAGAGAGGAGATATGGGATGATGTGTTTCAATATTGCATTTATAGATCATCAATCACATTGAAACACCAAGAGATATTTTCAATAACTTTTGGTTGTTCAATCTTTGACCATTAAAGATTATTATAGATGAAGCTTAGAATAATTTATACGAGAAAGCATGGGTGGAGAAATATACTACATTACCATAAAGCAACTTCAAATGAAAAGTACTATAGATGAACAACATATCTTGCATAATGATTTATGGTAGTAAAGAATGGCCCCCTTGATCGAAATAACTAGATACATTGATGATGCACTGGTATTAGTAACAAGATAGCTTGGTGGAATACAATATGTGCCTAAAACTATGGGTTTAACATATTTCACTGGATTATTCAGAAATCAATCATCTCTAAAAGAGCTAGCCTTATTAGACAAGATCAAGGAAGGTTTTTTATGTAAATTTTTTTTAAAAAAAGCAGGGATGGATCTTCATTCAATAAAAAATACACTATTTGGAGAAACAAAGGACTTTCTAGGGTGATTAAATCCAAGAATCCTAGAAACTCAAAATAAAAAAATATAGCTTTCGCAAGCAATTAAAGAAGGACTGAAAAGAAAAAAAAAAGAATTGTAAGAAAACAATTAGAGAAGTGAAAAATTGAACTTTGCAATAACAAAGAGTATTAACAGAACTTGGAAAAGCAACTAGAAGAAAAAGATAAAATGAGAAATTACCTGAACCAATAGTTAAAAGAAATGGAAGAACAATTAATAACTTTGATGAAAGATTCGAGGACAATAAAGGAATGGTAGAAAAAGGCTGAGGTAGTCGAAAAAATAAGCAAAGGTATCTAGGATGATTTGGGAGTTTGAATAGCTAAGCATAATGAACTGATCAACAAATATATGCTAATAGAAAAAGAATTGGCCAAACTCAAGAGGTTAGCTAAAGATAAAATGGGTAATTATAAGGAAATAATAGATTCCTCGAAGAAAGAAAGGGACAATTTTAGAAAGAAAAAAAACTAGATACCAAGAAAGAAAAAATGATCAAACTTCAAGGTATGTCATACAAAATGCAAAGAGGCAATCCTTATTCTTTTGAAACCTATTGGCCCTCATAATTGGTCTCGTGGCTCTATTCAAAACATTATGACCGATTCAGTTTTGTAAATACCTTTTTTTCCAAAATAATCCTTAAAAAGTGAATTGGCTTTTTGATTTTGGAAAAAATACGATGTTTGTTCAAAATAATGTTTCAGGCATCTTGTTCAAATGATAACAAATGGGTTAATCTGGCAATGCAACTCACTCTCTAAGTTAACCAAACAAACTTGAACCTAAGGCATGAAAAATGAAAACATGTAGTTGTATGCATAATCACATATCTCTTAAGCTATATTTTAGTTGTGTGTATAATCGCATGTAGTTGGATCTGCTAGTCATTGATTCATAAAAACATAGTCTTCTAAAAAAGTCTTAAATCATTACACTGGACAAGGATAAAATTTATCAGTTCTGATCAAAATGATTGAAAGGTCATCTTTATTATCTTATTAAGTTCTAAAAATATATCTCCTTGTGGTCCCTAGTTGAGTCTGAATGAGTCTTTCATAAAAAAAAAACTCTAGCTAGGATCACAACTCACATTGGAAAAAATTAAAAATTCCAAAAATCAAGGGTCAATCATGACTAGGATCACACCCTATACTAGAGGGTAAAAAAAATTCAAAAATAAAAAGCTAGAAAACCTAAAAAACTCAAATACTAGGGGGCATGCCTAAAGGAAAAAAAAAGATACCAAATCAAGGTAAAAAAAATAAGTATGCCCTGCCAAAGCAATCAAAAAAGGAAAATCAAAGAAATATTATGAAAAAAGATAAACACACAATGATAGTGATCATAAGTCTTTAAAACCTTAAAACATATTTTAAGCCTATGCATCTCTTTTTTCATAGCCAAGAGCCACATACTGTTTTGCATGCCTTTAAAAGTCCTTTATGATCAAGCAAGCAAACAACCAAAATCGATAAATAACACTCTCAAAATAAAAAGAATTTTTTCATAAGAATTATAGCATCACGAACAAGCTACTCGTTATTATATATGCTGATAAAATGAGTGCTAAAATAAAAGATAAATTTTTCCCAAACAAAACCTCGAGCTTTTACTCGAGCCTCATGCTTTGGAACCCATAAAAATAAAAAGTTACCTTACCATATACCTTCACTAATTCCAATCTTGCCTACGTAAAAAGATCAAATTATCTTTTTCTTAAAAATAAACCCTTAGGGAGTTGCCAAAAAACAAAATAGCTAACATCGAATAAATTTCTGCTTTCAAAATACAAGAGTAAAAAATTTTAGGATATTTATTTAAGCAATGGATAACCTGATTTTGAGCTGATATTTCCTTCTTATCTTGTCAATTTCAACCAAATACGCATGAAAGTTGTTTTTTAGTGTTGAAAGATATGTCTTGGGTCACAATCGAAGAAACACTCTTAAAATTACATCTTCATGATTTATTTGCAACAATTAGACTTGAATGGATACGATCCTTGAAATTTGTGATTTGATTCCAAAACAAGAAAGTGATTTTCAAATGAAAAGGGCATTTATCGAGTTTGTAAAATCCTTAATGAAAATGATGATTGACACTACTTATGAGATGTCATTGGAGAAAATAAGCAGCCAAGTGGCAACGTTATGGACCTTATAATGTATTATATCCATATTAGATGAAGGTAATGTTTCTCAAATACAATATATGATAATGGACTACTTGATGAACTCCATCAGCAATTAGAGTAACACTATATTTGGAGGGCATTTTCATGGCTAAAGTTTCAATTTGCCCTTTAAAGGATGGCCATCATACCTTTAAAATGTTATAACGTGAGTGAATTTTGATAAATGTTTAAAAGATGCACACAACTTGATGAACTGGGGACAATTTACAACAATCATTAATAATAAGTAGGCTGAAGAGTCAAAAGCCAAGAGAACTTATCTAAAAAATTACAAACCTTATCCGTCAAGCAACAAAGAGATCACAAAGAAAAGGGCCTATATTTCAAAGCAGGTAAAATGGACGTATAAATATCATAAAGATATTTTCTTGAATTTTTAAGGAATATTTCTCGAAAGCAGCTAAAAAGGTTTAACAAATATGAACCATCAGAAATCCAGTTTAGAGATGACTAAAAGTCGATGGACAATCTAAAGAAAATCAGAAGATGAATCATCTCAGAAAATAAAGGCAAAACATCTATTGGGAAAAATCCAAAACACAATCAATCATCATCAATCATCCATGAAAAATCCTAAATATTTCTCACATCATGGGCAAGTCACTCGAACACAAACTATTCATGAAAAATCATAGATGTTTTTCAAACTATAGACAAGTCACCCGATCGCAACCACAAGTAGGTTACCCAATAAAAAACCATGGGCAAGTCACCTTATCACGAACTACGAGCAAGTTACCCGATCATAAACTATAGGCAGGTTACCCGATCACGGACCATGAGCATGTTACCCAATCATAAACCATGGGCATGTCACTTGATCATGGACCACTAACAAGTTACTCAATCACAAATAACAAGTAGGTCAACGAATCATAAACCACATGTAGGTCACCCGAACACATACCAAACGTAAAAAATCCTAGATGCTTATGGGTATGGCAAGTTGCCAGACCCGTCAATCCCAGGCTCAGCCAGATGCTGAGCCTAGATGCTTGTGGGTCTTATGAGTTATCAAAACCATTATTTTTGGGTGCAACCCCATATGCCCCCTGATGGATCATAGATATTTATCTAGATGTGATCGTAAATCAGAGATATTTTATTTTGATAGGACAAGCCAACCTTTCCTTTGCAAGGAATAAAAGGATCTGATGCTATAAATAGAGGAAACGAAGATGATCCCTTCAAGTTCAGTTTTTTCTCTTTGGTTACAAGGAATGATCAATCTTTAAAGTCTTTTTTCTTAAAAGTATAATCAATATCTCCTTGAACCAACTCTAATTTAATAATCGAAGAGTCCTCAAATAAATAAAAGGGGATCTTTTATAGGTAACAATGATAATGTACCTGTGTTTTCACCATAGAAGGTTGAGTTAGATTGCGAGAACCAAGATATTAATGACTTTATCCCGGGAATAGGCTTGACTTTCAAGCCCGTAGGATAAAATTGGACTTCATCACTAGCCAAATGGCTTTCAATATAGGGACAAAACCTCTTGTTTTTCAGTTTTGGTTAAGCGATTTCTTCTTTTAACATTCTTAATTGGCAAGCTTTTATGATGTGTGCCAATTCCTGGATGCGTTGGGCGATCAAAAGGATATATGTGAGGAGGGTTGCGGCTACAAATAAGGAAAACCAAGTAGCCTTCAACCACCTTTAGGAGGGAAAAATGTTATGAAGGCTGCACTATGGAGTATTAAGGTGGTTTATTCCAAAATCAAGGACCAAACGCAAGTCTTGCTCTTAAACCGAGCTCTCGGGAGAAAGCACTCAAGGCCTCTTATAACCAAGTGGTTCCCTTGAGAGAGGAACTCCTTCAAGCTAGGGACTCCCAAGTTAACGTATAGACTAAGTTTGTTGCCCCTTAAACTTAGCTCTCTTTTTCCAAGGAAGAGAACTAGTGTCTCTAGGAAAAGCTGGAAGTTTTAAGGGACTCCTCCTAGGCAAAGCTATAGTCTTTTGAGAGATTCTCCTTAGGAACTTTAGGAGTTTTTAAGGGGCTCGGTAGCTTTGACCGAGACGGTGAGAGATAGGATATTCTTTGCCATATCCAACCTGTAGTTCTTTAACTTTTCCAGTGGAATGCATGTGGATTTTAACGCAACCTTCCATCCAGTCCCAGTTCTAGACTTTATAGATGTCTTCTTAGTGAGGGCTGTTATGGCTCAACGAGGGGAATATCCAATTGAAGAGCCTGAGCTAGATCTTTTTCATATACATTGCATTTTTATAACACAACTCTTTGTTCTTTTGTTGATTTTTATGAGTTTTAATCCCTATACAGAGTTCCTATTTGGGTCCAATGCCCATACTTAACAAAGCATTTATGGGTCCATCGCCCATACTTAATAAAGCATTTATAAATCCATTATTCATACTTAATGAAGCATTTCTAAGTTCAATGCCTATACTTAATAAAGCATTTCTAGGTTCAAATGGTGGACAATCTAACTTTATCTAGATTTATGATGGCTCTGTCTTTTTAGGGGAAAAAAGATGTCATTTGTAAATGTCTACTTATTAGTTTGGGTGTATTCATCATAGACCATTAAGAAGCCTCCTGATAGGAATTAGTGCCGAATGATTTTAATTTTAGTCCGTATAAGGCCTTATGGGCATTGTTTCTAAGGGAACATAAAACTCATCGTCTAGTCAAAGTTCATCTTGTCCTTGAAGGAGGGTGCAATTGTACTAAAGAGAGTATGTCAATCCCTTTCAATGTAAACTATGTTATAGCACTAAGGAGACGTTTGTTACTTTCAAAGTAAATGTGTTATCACACTAGAAAGAGTAAATTCATTCCATCTTTGAAAGATTTGGTGGGGAGAACACATCCATCCTCATTGTTGATACAACATATATCTTATCTTTAGAGAAGGTTGTGATCACACTAGGGAGAGTATGTCAATCCCTTTCAAGGTAAACTGTGTCATAACACTATAAAGATGTTTATTACTTTCAAAGTAAATGTGTTATCACGCTAGAGAGAGTAAAGTAATCCCATCTTTGAAAGATTTGGTAGGGAAAGTATATCCATCCTCATTGTTAATATAACATTCTTCTCATCATTGGATAAGGGTGTGATCATATTATGAAGAGTATGTAACATGGGAGAGTATGTTAATTTACCTTTAAGGATAAATTGTGTCATAGCACTAGCGATACATTCATTACTTTCAAAGTAAATGTGTTATCGTACTAGAAAGAGTAAATTCATCCTATATTTAGAAGATTTTATAAGGAGAGTGTATCCATCCCCATTGTTGATGCATCGTCCATCTTATCATTGAAAAAGGATGTGATTGTACTAGGGAGAGTATGTCAATCCCTTCCAATGGAAATTATGTCGTAACACTGGAGAGATGTTCGTTACTTTCAAAATATGCACGATCACACTAAGAAGAGTAAATTCATCCCATTTTTGGAAGATTTTTTAGATAAGGAAGTAGAAAGCATTTGTTATTTTGAACATATAATTCATATACATGAAACTTACATTTCTAGTCATTGACCATAATATATTTCTATCTTGCTTTGAGGCCCTAAAAAAGAGAGGGAAGTATATTTTTTCGATGAAAGTTTAATGGGTAGTCATCAAAAGGAATCTTCCCAGATAAACATAGTTCTTTCAGTTATTATGGAAATATAACTAGTGAAAGAGAAGGTAACCTCCCTACATAGGGATCATCTACCTTTATAGGTTCACAAGCTTGGTAGAAATCCTTGGATAACAGTAGCTCTTGAAGTTGCATGGATTAAACCTATATTCTGTTGGTAACCGTTGAAGGCTTTTTGAAACCTCAAAGTTCCAACTATGATAGTAATTAAGGATGATAAAGATAATTAAGTCATAGTTTACAATAACTCCTAAAGTTACACGGTTTGAACCGATATCTTATTGGTATCTATTGAAAATCTTCAAAACTTCAAAGCTCCAAATCCGACGGTAATTATAAATGATAATGGTTTGGTTATTGGAGGAGCTATTGATGTCTTTTTTATCATTTCCCATATACAACACCAATGATGAATTATGGTTTTATTTCATGGGCTTGAAGGTCGAGCCTAAGCCCGAGATAAATTCATTAATCTTGTAATTAGCAATTTGACCCACCCTTCCATGGTAAAAACACAAATAGATCATTGTCGTTACCTACAAAAGGTTTTTTTTTATCTATTTAGTGACTCATCATGGGGCGTCTAGGCTTAGCGTTTGGTTGTGGCCAGAAACGATGGGTTTGGCAACTCACTAGACCTACAGGCATCTAGGTTCAGCATCTGAATGAGCCTAGGAATGACAAGTCTGGCAACTCGATAGACCAACAGGCGTTTAGGCTCAGTGCTTTGTTGAGCCCAGGAATGATGGGTTTGGAAACCTGCCAAACCCACAAGCGTCTAGGCTTAGCGCTTAGCTGAGCCTAATATAAGTCCACGCACCTAGGCTATTTTTTTTCTTTTTTAAAGGATGAACAACATGTTTTTCGCTCCTATTATGTTATTTAGAAGAAAAAAAAAGCAAACGACATGTTACTTATTGTTGCACAGAATCCAACCACCACTAGGGTGGCAAACAAATCAGGGATAGAGGATTTTTGGCCTATAAATGAACAAATTGAACTTTTAGAGCAAAACAAAAATTGTCAAGAATAAGATTATGCATAATTTTCTCTGTATTTTATATTTCAATTATATTTCTTTTAATTTGCTAGTTATACCATAATTTCAAAACTAATATAATCTAATTAGGCTATAAAAAGATTCAACTAGAAAGAAAAAAAGTTTGAAAATGAAAAAAAAAACAAGATGCTTTAGTGTTCATAGTGAAGCACCATAAAAAACCACTTCTTTTGGTATATTAGACTAGATAGGTGGCCCATACTTCGAGGTGGGGTGAATAAATGTTTTTGAAACTTAAAAAAATAATATGGAAGTCTTGTCAGTGTCTTCTTAAGTAAAAACAAATATAATGACTTGAGTTATAGACCCAATTGGATCCAATAAGATGGTTTACATTAATCACATGATGGGAAAAAAAAAGTCATGACAATAAATGCACTGAATCCATAGAGAAAAAGTAATAACAATGATCTACAAAAAAAAAACCTCTTGCAAAAGAGAAGAAGAAAATCATGAAGACAAATCTTAAGATAACCCAATGATAAAGAGCAAAATAAAAAATATTATAAAATAAAAAAAAGGCTCGGGACAATCCAAGTTAGCATGGAAAATCCTCGACCCGAGTTGAGTGGCCGGGTTATACTCATAGAAAGCAACTAAAAAAATAAAGAAGCTTCATCTTCAATAAACCAAATGTTGAAGGATGGAGTAAAAAAAATTAGTATAAAAAAAGATTTAAAAAAGACCAATAGCGATTCAAGTTAACATTCCTTACTCATAACCTAGGTTATGAAATTAAGATCATCAAAAAAAAAAATTACGAAGTCAAATTCTCAACAATCCAATGACGAATGATAAAATAAAAAAAACTAATAAATTTTTAAAAATAATCCAAAGAAAAACACAAGGCAATTAAAAGAATGAGAAAAAAAATTGACATGAAAAGTAAATGAAATAAAAGGATGCAAAAGCCCCGAGACAATCGAAGTTAGCATAGTGAACTCATGAACCAAATCGTGAGGCCGAGTTATCATCATAGAAAAAAAAAGCTTAATCATCAATAAACTCAATGTTGAGAGATGAAATTGAAAAAGAAAGTTGGAGTTAAAAAGGGAAAAAAGACCGATGTCAATTTTGGTTAATATTTTATACTTATGACTTGGATTATGATATCAGAATCACCACACAAAAAAAACATAACAAAGCCCAATTCATAACCATTACAACGTTAAATGATAAAATTGAAAAAAAAATTTAAACAAATAAACCAAAGCAAAAAAGAAAGAGCAACTAAAAGAGTAAGGACTAAAACTAATATTAAAATAAAATGATGAGGGATGAAATTGAAAAACAAATTTGATTAAGAATATATATATATATATATATATATATATATATATATATATATATATATATATATATATAAAAAAATATAAATCAAGAGAATAAGAATCAAATTTGATACAAAAAATGAAATAGGACCAAATACTAAGGGATGAAATTAAAAACAAAAGTCAATCAACAAAAGAACCCAAGATAAATAAAGGGCAATCAAAAGAATATAAACTGTAATTGAAAAACAAAACAGGGAGGACAACTTTAAAATTTGGCTAGGTCATGAGAAAAAAAAAGGGGGAGAAAAAAAATCAACCATTACCGAACGACCATGAATCCTGTTACGTGTATCAACCCATAAGATGCACTAATACCATATACTTTAGAAGACATAATGGTTGACTATTTTTGTTTGTCGAGAGTCGTCACATGCACTACTTGAGTAGTGTAGGCGCATCCCACGTGTTGGTGCATGCTAAAGCTCTAGCAACTTTTTTTTTTAATAATATTTAAAATCTTTAAAAATACTTAATTGTAGCTGAGACTCCTAGCTAATTGCAAACAAACCTAAATTAAATGACAAAAAACCCCTTGAGGCAAGCCTAAAAAAATTGAATTTAAGGTTAATTTAGTCTTTTAATGTTTTCAATTAAACTGATTTTCCAAAAAAGCCCTTGAAGACAAGTTAAATAAAATTTTCTTTTATGGGCTATTTAGTAATTTTATTGTGCAAATAAAATGTGAGATGACTAGATGCCCCCAATGAATTTGGTAATGATAATTTATAGTAGAAAATATAGCCCTCAAACCAAGTTAAATAATTCTATGTGAGAATGGCATAAAAGTAATTTTACTATAAAAATCCATAATAAATTATGAGTATGTGCACAATAAATTTCTAATCTCTTTATGCTTTTGTTTTGATAATAAAGGCATCATGTAACAGAGTTAAAATCCAATATAAATACACTGATGAAAACATTGCTGGAAAGACACGGTGGACAATAAAAGTCCATGGGATAATGTCAAATTCAACAACATTAGTGAAATCGATAGTGTTTTGGACTTGGAAGATGTACGTAGTAAACATAACAGATTCGGTGGATAAAATTCTATTTGAATATGGGCATATTTGTGATAGATGTGATAGAGGGGTTTTCTAAGTCTGTCCAACGAGGGTATAACAGAGTCAAAATTCAGTTTAAATACGCTAACGAAAATACTGCAAAATATTAACAGTGTTTTAGATTGTTTTTATGTGAGGTAGAGCCTAAACATACTGCTAATGATGAAAGGTCAAATAGGAAGGCATCTAGTAAGAGTTCAAAACCAAATTTTCAATGTTTCATGTGCAATAGAAATCACTTTGCAAGGGAATGCTAAAAAAAAGGACATCTCAATGTTGTCATTGTGGAAGATGGTGTTAAAAAAGTCATATACGTAAATCTCATGCATATGTTTAATGGCTGAGATTGAATTCAATCATGATTAGGCCAGCCTGGAAGAAAAGGACATGGCTTGGCTAAACTGCCTTGGGTGGGGCAGAATTTGAGGTTGTTCTGTGCACTTTGATCATGAGACAGATTAGGGTGACAGAAGCAGAATACGTATGTTGTGCATCTTGGAAAACATATGAGTTGGGATGAAGGAAACAATTTTTGGGAATTCGACTTATCTTGATGATGGATTATGCAGGATGAATAATTCAACAATCAAGTCACTGAAGATTTGGTTGGGAAACCAAACTGAAACAAGGGGAATTGGTTTGGTATGCTACCTTGGTGGGGAGGTAGAATGAAAGTGAGGATATTGAGAGTCTGCACTTTGATGATGGACAATTTAGGTGACAGATTCAGTAGCTGAGTTAGTGGGTTTAATTGAGGAGCCAAAATCATTGACGCTGATGATTTTGTAAGCTACATTAGTGGAGAGGTAGTAAGGTCTATCTTAAACATCTTGATGTTGAAAGTTATTCAGGGTGATAAAGATAAAATACTTGGTCTTTGTTGGGATATCATGTTGCGAGTTTTAGGTGGACGAAACATGCAATAGGGGTGCAATAGGGGTTAAAATAGTATGGGTACTATTATGTCAATGAAGTCTTGTGGGTGTGTATGTTTGGGTAAGGCTAGAACTTATCGAAAAAACTTTGACATAAGATTATGTTAATCACCGAAAAGGGTTGTCTCATTTTACTTACAAGTTGTATATGGAATAGTTGGGGAGTTTGGTGGATTTTATGGGGATTCATATGATTCTTCAAAGTGGTTCTTTATGGTGTTGTTCATGAGAAAAAGGATGGAAGCCTTGGATGCTTAAGAAGTGTCTACACGTCATGAAAACAGGCTTGTAGGTCAATGAATTGGCATGTGGGATTGTTAATGAATGAGGACAGATTGTGTATGGCTTAGGGAAGTCACATAGGAATTCTGAAAGACATGACAGTTATGTGACAGTGGAGTGTTGCAACTTTATCTTTGGTCAGACGAGATCGATGGGATTGATCTCAATGCTTTGGGTTGGGACTCAAAGTGTGTTTTGAATTTGTGGGAAACAAGTAGGATCCTAAAGAAGATCATAACTTGGTTCGAAAACTAGTTTACAATAAGACTATCAAGGTTTTCTAGGCATCGCATATTCGATGGAAATAATTATGTTTAAATGTGAGCAGAACCGAGAGGCTTTGTGTGTGTGACACAGAATCGTGACAGTGGGTAGATGTAATGTAAGGGTATCTTAAGTCTGTCTGAAGAGGGTGTAGGTTTCTTTTAGTGGGGGAGGTTTGTAACAAAGTTAAAATTTAGCATGAATAAGTTGATGAAAACACTATTGGAAAGATACAGTGGCAGTTTGTGGGATAATTTCAAATTTGGCAGTAGTGGTGAAATCAATAGTGTTTTGGACTTGGACAATGGATAGTCCAAGGTAGACAGCAAACAAAGCATATTTGGCAGCATGGATTAATAGTTACGTGGTAGTGTAGTGGGTTGTTATAACAGTTATGATCATGTCTTCATGGGGGAAATAGATGTCTAGATCATGAAGGTATGGCTACTGAACATGAGAGCATGATTGGGATTACTCCTCAAGACACTAAAATCATAGAATCATGGATCAAAACCATTCACTAAGTTCATAGGAACATGGGGGAGAAAGTTCCTCATTACTTCCTAAAATGTAGGGATGATATTTTTATGATTTGTAACATTTCATATGCTTGTATATAAATAAGTTGGAGAGCCTTGGCTATGTAGGATGCTAGTTTTATGTATAGGATACTAGTTTTGTGCATAACACACACATACGGATTTGTATATTTTCTTTGTTGTTGAGATTAAGAAAGGTTGGGAATTTTTCTCATATATCTTGTGTACTAATTTGCTATCTCTTTACTTATGTGATTTTGTTTACTTACAACTTGTGAGAGTGGGGAAGACCTCTTGAGTATGGGAGATACTTAGTCATAGGAAAACATGAGTGAAAGTGGTAAGGAACGGCTAAGTCTAGTAGGACTAGACTGCCGCATAGGGACCAAAAAATCTCAACAAGAAACTAACTATGTAACACATTTGTTAGCCTTATCTCTTTTTTTTTTAGTTGTGTCCTCACTAATTGTGTTAGAAGCTACATTCCCTTCTATGATTCAGGTTTTTTTATATAATGATATGAAAGTCTTAAAAAAATAGAATATTGACAAATGCCCTAGAATATGTCTTTTTATTTTAAACAATTAAGATATTATCATTATCGATGGAAACAATTCTTTTTTTTTCAGAAGATCGATTTAGTAAGATGTTTCAGTAAAAGAAACACATTGACTTTTTCACATATAGAAAATTTTTAAAATTGTCTTAAATTATTTAAAAAACCATAATTTTAATATTATGTAGTTGGTGTATGTTATAAAATAAGGATCTTTAAAAACTTTTATATGACATGAATAAAATCACACATAGAAAAATTTGGTGTAGTGTAATGATTGAGTGTTAATAATATAGTAATATTGGAGTTTTATCCCTATTTAAGGTGGTTAATGGGTTGGATTTTGACCTAAATCTACAAGTTGATGTAATCAAAATTAAATTTATTATATAAATTTTTTGGCCCGAGTCCAATTATAATTTGAAGATATTAACTCATTTATTTATTGGATGAATTAAATATAAATCTACCTTGATTCAGTCTAATAATGATATGAAATTGATATTAATATTAATATTGTTTTTAATAATATTCTTAAAACATAAACAAATTATAATACAAAAAACAAAAGATAATATGGCACTAGACACTAGGCTTTGATTTAGGATTTACATATTTTAAATGCTATCTATGGTTTTGCAATTTTATTCCTTTTATTCTCTATATTGATTACTATTTTTACAAACAATCACATGATAAGCTTTTATTTATCCTTTTCGTATCTCAAATGAATTATGTAAGAAAAATACAATAAACATATGAAAAAATTAATAAGTTGTTGCTAGTATTATACTTGTATTTAAAATTTGTTACGCATTAATATATTTTTGCCCATTTCAAGTTTTTTCCATAAAACATTAAAATTTAGATATTATATATTGTATTTTCACTTGGGAAAGAAAACTCAGCCTTGCACATAAGACCAAGGTTGTCAATTCTATTTTGTTTTGTCTGGAATGACCGAAATATTCAATACCAATTCAAAAAACAGAACAAATTTCATCTCATTTTAAATCTCGATCCGTTCCGGATTTTTCGATTAAATTCCGCCCGAAACATTCCGGTTTCATTCCACATATTCTGTTCCGCTCTTGAAAAGCCATTGAATCAAATTAAACCTTGTTCAATTTAATTAATTAAACCACCCAATTATAAAAAGCTCTTTTTCATTACTATTTTCAATAACAATGATATTGATAATAATATTGAAAATTATTATTACTATTTTCATTAACAATGATATTAATTTTTTAAAATTAGATTTATCACTAATATATATAGTTTATATTCATGTTGTTTTTTTCATGTTTATACTTTGTAGGAATTTGAGCAAAATAAGGGATGTTTTAGATTCCATTAGCCTTGATAACATTGACCTAACTTTATATTTAAAATATTTGTGTTAAAATATTTTACTTTTATAATATTTTGATATTTTGTTTAAGTTGAATTACTTTAAGTTAAAGATCTATTTAATCTTGACTATTTAGAAATATTTTAAAATTTGAAATTATATTTGTTTGGTATTTTGTTTGTATTGCATAATTTATAATTAATTTATCTTGAATTTGAATTATGTTTGTTAAATTTATATATATATATATATATATATATATATGAACAGTACAACCCCGAAACGGCACGCTGAAATACTCCAAAACTGAAATATTTCATTCCAATTAAAAAAACAAAACACTTACCGATACAGAATTCACAATCCTTTCAAGATTTGCAAGCCTGTTCTTGCCACTGCTGGCTTCAGCACCATATCCTTCGTGCTTGGTGCTGTCACTTCAATGGTTTATGGCTTTCTATGGATGAAAATTGCAACCTATGTTAATGCCAGAACCGCCCTAGAGGCAAGAACTGGAGGTGGGAAGGCTTTTATCATTGCATTAGAATATGGGGCAGTCATGGGTTTTCTCCTTGCTGCAAATGGACTCTTGGTGCTTTACATTAACATCAACGTCTTCAAGCTGTACTATGGTGATGACTGGGGAGGGCTTTTTGAGTTTGTAATTAGTTTTGGACTTTGAGGATCTTCCATGACTCTTTTTGGTAGAGTTAGTGGAGGTATAACACCAAGGCTGCTGATGTTGGTACTAATCTTGTTGGCAGGGTTGAAAGGAACATTTTTTAGGATGACCCAAGAAATCCTGTTGTGATCGCTGAGAATTTAGGTGATATAGCTGGCATGGGATCTGTTATTTTTAGCTCATACGCTGAGTCTTATTGTGCTGCCCTAGTTGTTGCTTTCATCTCCTCTTTTGGAATCAATCATGAATTGACTTCAATGCTATATCCTCGCATTGTCAGTTCTGTGGGTATCATTGTTTGTCTGATAACCATCTTATTTGCAACTGATTTCCTTGAAATCAAGGCTGTGAAGGAAATTAAGTCAATACTAAAGAATCAACTCATCACTATCATTGTTTTAATGATCGTTAGAGCTGCCATTGTTAGTTGGATAGCTCTCCCATCTTCCTTTACCATCTTCAATTTCAAATTCCAGAAAGTTGTCAAGAATTGGCAACTCTTCTTGTGTGTTGTTGTTGGTCTCTGGGCCGATCTTATTACTGGATTTGTAACTGAGTACTATACTAACAATGCACACAGCCTTGTTCAAGATGCTGCTGATTCCTGCCAAACTGGAGCTGCCATTAATGTTATTTTTGGCTTGCATTGGGATACAAATCTGTCATTGTTCCTATCTTTGCTATCATAGTCAACATTTTTGTTAGTTTCTCTTTCGCTACTATGTATGGTATTGCTGTAACTCCCCTTGGAATATCGAGCACCATTGCCACTAGGTTGGTAATTGATGCATATGGTCCCATTAGTGACAATGCCGGAGGTATTGCTGAGATGGCAGACATGATCCACAGAATCTGAGACAGAACTGATGCAATTGATACTGCCGGAAACACCACTGCTGCTATTGAGAAGGGATTACTCTCTGGCCCTCCTTGGTGCATAATTTGAACAATCGATGTATTGACTCCTGAAGTTTTCATTGGTTTGATTGTGGGTGCAATGCTTCTTTACTGGTTCTCTGTCATGGTAATGAAGAGTGTGGGAAGTGCAACACTTAAGATGGTTGAGGAAGTTTGCAGGCAATTCAATACCATCCCTGGCTTGATGAAAGGCACTGTCAAGCTTGACTATGCCATCTGTGTTAAGATCTCTACTAATACTTCTATCATAGAGATGATCCTACCTGGTGCATTAGAATTTTCCCTTGAGGACAAGGGCACTTTAAACGGGGAAAATTGTTACAAGTTCAATCTGGGGAGAGGATTTTGGCATATGGAAACGAATATTTGGGAAGATTATTGGTGATCATTACGCTTCACTTGATTAGGTGTTAGGATTGTAATACATAACGTTTCATTTAGTTGTCATTTTCTCTACTTAGTATACTGTGTGTAGGCCACATGTGGCTTAAGAGGAAAGCATGACTTGCAGCTCTTCTAAAAGGAATTTGGGATTATATGTCACAGAATGACAGGAACCGTGGGCATAGGTAAAATAATGAATGAATTCTAAGAATCTCTCCCCTTTTCTTCCTTCTTCTTCTTCTTCTTCTTCTTCTTCATCTTCTTCTTCGTCTATGGATGTTAACCACTACAAGCCATTGCTAGCCTTGACAGTGAGCTCCCAAAGTTCACCAAAGTACTTGGAAGAAATCCCAGGAGGAACAATTCCAATTAAGCTTGTTCCACCGCCACGCCCACCCACTACCCATCCAACTTATCATAGAACTGATTTACATCAACCAAGACCAATTACTAGAACCATCCTCCCTCACAGCTAGCAATACCTATCATAAACCTGACAACCTCCATAAAAGAAATCAGGCAAAACCATTGTCAAGAGAGCGTTATCAAGCATAGATCAATAAAGCAAATTGGCGGAGAGGATTAACATATCAATAAACCTGATTCACCATAACCACACCATCAACCATGGCAGTCAGATCAATAGCATTAGACTCCACAAATCTAATAGATAGCACGATTTCACCACCCAACATCATTGAAGATGCACCACTGTAGGTCAGTCGCAAGAGAAGCACCACTGCAGGTCAGAGTTTGAGAGAAAGAGACGCATGAAAAGGGTCTAGAATAATGTTGAATCCCATCTTTTTTTTTTTTTTGATCAAATGCAAGTGTATAAAAGATCAAAAAATATACATTGCCGGAAAACCAGCAAGTTCAGTTACAGGATGAACAGAAAGGGAACATGCTCCCTTAAAGACCGAAACAACAACCACTGAATCTAAAACCAGCATAGAAATAGACAATAGTAATGAGAGAAACCAAAAACCAGAAGGTTCCTAACCTAACACAAAGCAAAAAACAGGACGAAGAAGCATCCTGGTAACCACAAAGAAATCGTATAAGAAATAACAGAAACAGGCAACAAACTCCAAGCAAGCCATGCAAGGCCAAGCACCACTAAAAACTGGATTGAAGGACCACCAAGCCGGTGATCATCAAAGCAGGCTGTAAGCCGCTGAAAGAGAGTCGGCTACAGCAGCAACCAAGCAAAGCAAACTCCTAGCCGAGACAAAGGAAGCCATGTTACATCAATATTATTTCTTCTTTTTTTTCTTTTTTTCTTTCGTTTTTTCTTTTTATTTTTATTTTATATTTATTTAAAAAATATTTAAATAAAAATAGTGAAAAATGACAGTAAAACAATTTAAAAAAAATGAAAGGGATCACCAATACAATACCACATTAGTAGTACAATGTATATCAGCAATAGTTGTGTGATTCAAGTGGCCTATTAAATAATATGATTGGTAAATCATTTTATTTTTTGAGTTTTTGAGATTTTAATTTTGTAGTTTTGCACTTGTCATTTAAAGTTGTCATTAATATTATTTTTATACTTAAAAAAATATCTAAAAAAAATATTCTGCCTTGTATTTCTATTTTTTTATTAACCTCTTTGGTCAATAATATCTAGAATTTAGTTGTATTTTTAATTGTAAGTCTTTGTTATACTTGTAGGAAATTATGACTTCGTGTTTGATTAATCGTTTACATTTAGAAGTTTAGCATTGCATGTTTGTGATTTTCCTTGTGTATTTTGATCTTAATTAATTTTCACGTTAAAAACAAAAAAACAAGATTAGTTTTTTTATTTTTGTATTATGATTTCTCTTGCAAGAATTACTTATGATATTAATTTCATCTCCGAATTAGTGTTGCATACATTTACATCATGGTGATCTAATGTCTAACGTCAAATCTACAATTACCATGAACCTGACCCTTAGTGGTACCCTTAGAACCATTCAAAAGGAACCATATCTTATGCGAAACAAAATAATCAACTTGTTTAAGAGAGTTGAATCCTTAGAGATTTTCTAAACAGGGCACCCAAAGACCATTAAAAGTTACAACAATAACCATCATAGACAAGTTCGTCATAGGCACCACCAATATAACTATCTTTTAGGTTACTCTAGCCATGATAACCTTGATAAATGAGTCATAAGACCTAATAAAATAGAGGGCCCTATTTTTTACAATTGTTATGACCCTTTGGATTTTTACTAGGTGAATTCATGACATGAATTATTATTTTTATTCAACTAACTTTTCTAATAATATAAGAGTTATATTTGCTAAGATGAAATTCATTTATATTGCCTAACTTTATTGGGAAAGCATTAAGGACTGTATTGAGTGGAGATCTAAAGATTTTTTATATGTAGTAAAACTTAAGAAGTAAAATGGATGATAACAATACTAGCTACTAATAAAGCAATTGCTTTATATTTATTTGATTCATGTTTATATAAACACAAAAGTAAAGCCCTTAATCATTCCATTAACAGGAGTAAAACATGAGCTCGTGAATATGAATAACAATTTATTTCTTAACTTTAAATCTTCTCTTCCTAACAACCAGACAAATTGTACACAATCACAACAACCAAAAGGGTAAAAAAAATTAATACTTTCAGTCAGCAAAACAAATTCTAAATTGAAAATTTATTAATTTATGAGCTTCAATGTTGTTAAGATATTTATCAATAGAGTAAAAAAGATTGAAACTTTATATTTTTCTACCTAAAATTCAAGAAATTAGAGAGAGAGATTAGCGATATGTCTATTTTTAAAATAATTTATTTTGATTTGAGAAAATCTATAGGAATAACCTAAAAATAAAAAATAAAAACCTTAAATTATTCATGCACTTATAAGTAAGTAAAGCAAGTATTGGAATAAAGGGCACTTACCTAATTTAATTTTATTAATTTCTAATAATTTCTAGTGTTTGTTGATAGGATTACAATAGAAAATGAGAGTTAAGTGTCGTCTGAGTGTGTGTATGTGTGTGGAGAGGGGGGAGAGTTTGTAGGTGATATATAAGAGAGTTTATTTCTTAATTATACAACTGGAATGGAACAAGGATGAGAAACCAAAACATCTCGGTCAGAATTTGGGCGAGAAATGCAGAATGACCCGGGATCTTGAGCGAGATAAAATTTGTTCTATTTTTTTAAAATTGTATGAGATATATTAGCTATTTTGGTCAGAACATAATGGAATTGACAACCTTGCTTATAACGATAAGGTGGGATATATAACAAGATCTAAAAATAATAAGTGATATTTGCAACAAAAAAAAAAGTGTTTATATATTTATTTATTTCTATAAAAAAGCAAAGTTTCAACTTTACAAGGAAAGAACCCTTTTAAGAATATTACCATTCCCGGGTTGACTCTTCAGTAAAAAATAAAACCTTATATTTTATAAAAAAAAAAAAAAAGCTTCCACTTTTAATGAGCATGACCTTTTTAAGGATTATACCATCCACGATTTGGTTCTTTAAAAAAAAATATTTATATTTTCTGAAAACCACCAAACTTTCAACTTCTCTTAAATGAAACCCTTTTAAGGATTATATCATCCACGAGTTAATTTTTTATTTACTTTTTTTAAAATTAAAAAAAAAACTCAACTTTTCTAGGAAAGAACCCTTTTAAGGATTATGTCATCCTTAGGTCAATTCTTCAATCAACAAACATTACACAAGGAGAAACCAAAGACCCATATAATCACAACATTAGGGCACAAAACCTCACATTAATCGAGGAACACATAAACACATTAAGATTAATAATATATTATAAATTAATCAAAATAGATAAATCGATGCATTAGGGTTTGAAATTGACCTTTGGGAGCCGCTAGAGTTGACTAAAAAGCACTGAAAATTGGTCTGGTAGTGGAAAGCGCATGGGTTGCACACGCAGACAAACAAGCTAGATTATGGAGCATCGTTGCATGTGTCGGCAAAGTGGGAAGGCTTATGGGTTAATAGATTATGGGCTCTTCTTCTTCTTCTTCTTCTTCTTCTTCTTCTTCTTCTTCTTTCTTACACCCATAGTGTAATCTACCATCACTCGTGATAGAAGATTGGGTCAAGGAGAATTTTGATCTTTGTTGTTTCTCTCTTCTTTTTCTCTCTCGATGTGATGTTGTAATTCAAATGTGATGGTGGCTCGTGGCATCATAAGGTTAATCAAGTAAAAAGATGAAAGAAATGAGATTGTGAGTTTGGTTATGGAGGAAGAGAGAGATTAATGGTAGCTGTAATGATATTTTGATGGAGAGAAAAAGATGAAAGTAATGGGTCTATAGAAAGAGGTTGTATGGTGGTAAGCAACATTATTGCCCGTGAGTAAGTATTGTAAGGGGAAAAAGAGGAAAGAGATGAGGCTAGTTTTTTCATCTTTTTTTTTTGGTTTGGTCTCGTTTTTTTTTTTTTTTTTTTTTTGGTTTCTCAATGGATCTTCTCTTTTTTATTCTTTCCCCTATGATTTCTCTTATTATTCTCTCAAGAATGTTTTTTCTTTCCCTAAATTATTTTTATTTTTGCTTACTATGTAGTCTATTTATAGGCTTTTCCTTGCATATCCTTTCACTCATTCTGATTTTTAATCTTATGCCTTCTTATTTTTCTATCTACTTGTCTCCCTAGCCATCTCTCTATTTCATGATTGTTTTGGAGAGAGACCCAAGTAGTCATTTATTTTAGTTCCTATTTCTTTACTTTGTCGTCATTTTGCTTCTCAATTTTTTTTTTTTTTTTTAATATGGGATCAAAAATCGGTTACAAGAGTTATGAACAAATGATAATTATGTATGTGATGCGTGTTAATAGTTTTAAGCATCAAGCTCATAACCTCAAGACAATTACAATTTTTATTAATCAGCTCCACATGTATATACGATCTCCAAATATCATATCATAATTTATTTTCTTTTCTTTTTTTTTTTTATCAGCAAGGAAACACACCCGTACGTGTTAAGGGATCGATGGGCATGAGAGTCTGGCCGTGCGTGCGTGCATGCATCAACACTAGCTAGGCAAGTGCTGAGTGAGTGAGACATGTAACAATCATAATTTATTTGCCAGCAAACGTATAAAATATAATAATTCTTCTTGTTTGTTTTTTATAGACTGTATTATGAGCATCAAGTCCTCTCTAACCCCGAGACAAATTCATCTGTATTAGTGAGCTCTTGATGTAGGCCATTGTGCACTAGGCAAGTGCTGCTTGAGGGAGACATATAACAATCATAATTTATTTGCCAGCAAACGTATAAAATAGTGTTCCTCTTGTTTGTTTGTTCGAATCTTCTTATGAGCACCAAATCCTCTTTTAACTCCAAGACAAATTCATCTTTTTATTAGTGAGCTCCATGTATGTGTAGCTCGTTGATACGAATCATCGGACCATATATAGTCCTCGTTACATGCATAAAAAAAAAAAACAAAAAAAAAAACTTGATGGGAGTGCAATCCATTTTCAATTCTAGAACTCTTTAAAATCATTGTTAAAGTGCAATCCAGAATGATTCTTTTTTTTTAGGGAGTGAAAAGAACAGTAAAACAAATATAATA
>Ga0325414_1000864_pt1 | contig 27250 bp, 17 predicted proteins | sample PopdelMetagenome_8_FD_206183 | JGI IMG/M metagenome (GOLD analysis project Ga0325414, IMG submission 206183) | Populus deltoides microbial communities from Bellville, Georgia, United States - Leaf-PdKOR-R3 | ecosystem: Host-associated > Plants > Phyllosphere > Phylloplane/Leaf | place: USA... | reverse complement strand
CGATTTGGGGTGAAGTCTATGTCACCAATCAAGACTTGGGTCACGAGTCGTGTTGACATGGGTTAACCCGATTTAGCGTAAGAATAAAAATGATTAGTATTATAGTTTTAAAACTTGATTTGAGAGTTAACTCGGGGCAAGACTTGGGTCACGAGTGAGGTTGACTATTGACCCGGATCAACATAAGGACAAAAGTGATTAATATCATAGTTTTAAAATCTGACTTGGGGGTTGATGCTAAGTAAAGCTCAAGTTATATGTTTGGAGGGTCAACCTGAGTGTACCTGGGTTAATATAAAATAAAAGTGGTTATTATAATAGTTTTCAAACTTGATTCGGAGGTCAATCCAAGTCAAGGTCTAGGTCATAGATTAGGATGATCAACCTTGGTTGATCCTGGTTAATGTAAGGATAAAAATTGTTATTATTATAGTTTTAAAATAAAAAATGAAGGTTGATCAAAATAAGATTTATGTCACAGGTGGAGAGAGTCAATACAATACTAACTTGAATTTGAAAAGAGAATTTGACATTAACTCTGAGTTAGGTCTAATAACCATGACACTAAGTGTTTTAAAGAGAATTTGAATTCAAATCCTTCATTTATAGTATTTAAACTTAAAAAATGATTTATCGTAAGAGGAAGCTAAAGCAACTCTTTAACTTAGTAACCTTTATATATATTATTCCTCTATACTTGATAATTTTTTATACAAATTTTCTAAATTGACTAGCATAATAGATTGATAATATCTATTATTCATATAACATTATGCAGCCTTTCTAAATAAGTTACAATGAATGGTAAGGTTTTTAAAGTAATCTTTTATGAAGTCTTGTATGCCCATATCATTGAATCATATCAAGCTTTAGGATTGTTTTTAACTAATTTTTGAATGTTGAATATTAAAGTTTTTTTGGTTGATTCTGCTTGTCCATTGTGTTGGCATAATAAGAAGTAGAATAAATTATTTTAAGTTTATACTCTTCAGTGAATTGCCTTACATTTTTCCTAGTGAATACTCATCCTTAGCCAAATACTGATGGTTTCTATGAGTTTAATATTGGAAAAATGCACCGCATCTTGTACTCAATACATTTATAGGCTTCATTAAAAGCCTTAAAACATGCAAATAAGTCATAGTGACTCATTTATTCATGTGTTTAGAATTCCTAACAATTACCTTTTAGATATAAGTCATTTGGCCTAGAAATAAATTGTTGTTATTCACCCTATTCATACTAATTTCTTATTTACTAAAAGGTTGATTAGGCAACCCATATTATTTATGCTCATAAATTGGACTAGGCCAACATCATTGCTATATAGCCATGCATCTACCATTCTTGAGTTAATTACGAATGACTTGTCATATGCTTTAACATTCTCAGTTGACCATGTAATAACCAAACATCAAAGTTTGATGTAAGGATAATTGCACACACATGTTAGCATGCATCCAATCTCACACAAGTAAGATGTTATAGCTTGTTTTTGTTTCAACCATAAAGAAAGACGTGAATGAGGTCTTAAACCCAACCATTAATCCATCTATAACACTCCTATAATGTCTCTATGTCCTTTATAAAATTTGACATGATTATTATCATATTCTAATTTTAAGCCTTTATTTTTTTTAAATATTTTTTTAAAAAAAAAATACAAAAAAAAATACAAAAATCCCAAACAATGTATTTTCAACATTATTTAACCAATTCTGGCTATTTCATTTTCAACCCCTTTACCTATTATTTTTGTGTTTACAAATCATTATGAAAAATAAAAAAAATAAAAATATAAAAAATTGTATTTGAAAAAAGTTTGGAGAGTATAGTGTATTTGGAGATGGAGAAGGACTACAGTGAAGATTAAAGAAAAAGACTAGAGTGGATGGATAAAAAGGAATAAAAAAAAGGAAGTGGGAGACTGTTTGTATATAAGGTGTTAAGAATTAAAAAAAAGGAAAGAAAAGTGTGTGGTGTGTGTAGAAGAGGGAGGAATTGAAAAATAAAAATTAGACCTTATATTTTTCCACTCACCAGCACAGTCACTCATTCTCCTTACCTCTCACATGCACTCACTCACTAATTCTCTCTTCCACTCACCAACACACACCATATAAAGACCAAAAAAATAAAATAAAAATAAAACATTTAGCCTCTTTCATCATGCATGGTTTGCCACAATCATTTTTTTCCTTGTAAAAACCCAAACTCAGCTTATCTCTAAGTGGAGGGAATCATTTAAGAACTAGAGGAAAAACCTATAAAAATTTTGATGCAATCTAAGCACCAAAGGATCCATTAGAGGTTCCGGTTGGTCTAGTTACAAGGCTTAGAGCAAAGAGGTTTACAGAGGCTTCAATGAACTTCTTCAAGATACGTGGGCTAAAGTGGACTTCAAGAGGATATTAAATAATAAGGAGCAAGCCATGATAAATCTTATTCATGTTCAAGAGGGGTTAGTTGGTGGAACCAAAACCATTACACAAGAATTGAGAGAAGAAGACTAGATTCAGATAGTTTGATCTTTCGAAACTTTTTTTTTTTATTCATAACTGGAGCTACAAGTTGAATTTTGAGGTGATTCTAGTTGTGCTGGAAACTAGACTTCCATATCTTTCCAACAATATATGGCACAGATTCTAATTCTTTAAGACGAGAGAGAACCATTCGTTTGAAGTTGCGCTTTCCTGCTGCCAGACAAAATACGAAAATAACCGAACTTGTCTTATTAAATTAGTTGGGCTATTAAACTTTCTTTATTTTATGAGAAAACACTTGTTTATTTTATTTATTTTAATTAGTTTGGGCTAGTTTTAGCTTGGGTTGATTAGTATTTAAATTGGGTTTATATGAGACCTATTAGAAAAATTAGAGTTTTTGGCTTGGGGTATAAATACTCTTGAGAATAATTTTCAGTATACTTTGTTTTGGCTAATAATATTCTGATTTTGCCGATATTTGGTTGTCAATCTTGGTTCTTGATTGAACTTTCAACTCTTCAAAAAATTGACCAATCTTTATTGTGAATTTATATTCTTTTTGGTCATCTCCAGGTGTAGGCGTGATTTGGTTGGTTTATAGTCTTATTGCTTTTGAGCAGGTCTTTCATTGTGATAAACTCATCCTATTTTTAGCAAACTTTAGATAGATCTTGGGTTTGCGAATTCCATTCAATTCCGCTAAGGTACACATCAGTTGGTATCAGAGCATATCTAATCACATGTTATATCCTTCAATTTGTGTCTTTTGTTTTTTGATTTTTCTTGATTAGTTTCGGCCACAAATACTAAAAATAAAATAAAATTAGGGTTCTTGCATCCTCTTGAATTGTTGAACACCAAAATCATAAGGTCGTGTTCTTATTGAATCTTGATCTTGCCACAATATATACATTAAAAAAGTGTTGATTTTTTTTTCTTAATATCAGAATTGGTATACAAAAAAAAAGAAAAGAGAGAGGCTTGATCTTTAAAATTTTGATTGTTGCCACAAAAAGAAGAAGAAGAAGAAAATCAACATTTTGGAGTTTGGCCGAGAGCTAGGGAAATAAAATTGGTCATTGGAAATTTGTGTTGCTCTTTATCTTTTTTTTAGGCTCTATCATTGTTTGATTTAGTTTTCAGTTTGGATAGTAAATCTCTTTAGTATTATTGCTTTCATTTAGTTTATTTCGCGTCTTCGAATCGTCATATGTCATATTACTCGTATAAATTTGCATTTCTACTTGTGAATTTGTCATCTTAGTTTTGTTTTTGTTAATTTCATAAATTTCTTGCTTCTTAAGTCTATATCAAATTTATAAATTCACTATGTAGTTGGTTGCTTTTCTAAATTATTGCTAAGTGATTTCAAGAACTAAAGAAAGACAATTTGAGTGGAAAAAGATGTAGGGAGCATATTGGAGTAAAAAACCTATAAATTTGTGTGAAACAAGAGTGTATGAGGTGTTATTTTTATTGCTAACGATTTTCGTGCATGTTTAAAAAAAATATGCTACAAAAAAAGGGTGAAATCCTAAAAAATGGGCTTTCGAGAATACAACAACAGATGAAATTTATGTTTGGTGAGCTGATGACTAGGATTGAAAAATTGGAGACTAGGTTTGATAGGGGACATAGTAAAAAAGGGTAGAGAAGCTAGGAAGGAGGAGAGTGTTGCTGGAAACTTTATAGATAAAGCCAAGGATGATCTTAACCATGGTAGTGGGTTCCGTACACATAGAGAAGAGAGGTATGAGAATTGGCCAAGGAGGGGACATATTCAACCATTTAGGGATTTTGAGTATAGAAGGGATTTTGATGTCTTGGGTGATGTAGACTGAAATTTGGGTAGGATCAAGTTAAAAATCCTAGCCTTTAAGAGAAAAACTAATCCAGAAGCTTACTTAGATTGAAAAAAACATAGAGGATTTTTGACATCCATAAGTACTCTAAAGAAAAGAAGGTTAAGTTAGCTATAATAGAGTTTACTGATTATGCATGGTTTGGTGGGAGAGATTGGTGGTAAAAAGAAGAAGAAATAAAGAAAGACCAGTTAGCACGTGAAAGGAGTTGAAGACAATAACGAAGAAGAGGTATGTTCCTAAACACTATTATAAGGAGTTGTTTAATCGTTTACAAATGATTACATAGGGTAGTAAGAGTGTGGAGGAGTATCAGAAAGAATTAGAGGTGGTTATGATTAGAGCTAATGTTAATGAAGACGAGGAAGTTACTATGTATAGGCTTTTGAATGGCTTGAATAGAGACATATCTAATGTTGTGGAGTTGCAATCTTATGTTGAATTGGAATAGTTAGTGTATTTGGCTATTAAGGTTGAAGGACAATTAAAAAGGAAGTGTAGTACACGACCTGGAGCTTATTCGGGTTAGAAGATGAATTATAGGAGAAAGGGTAGTGTGCCATCGAAGCCTTTGGTGTCTTTTAAAGTTGTCGAACCTACCTTCATGAAGAAGCAAGTTTCGGCCAGTGATTAAAAACTTAAGGGAGAAGTCCAACCAAAGCGTAATCGTGATATAAAGGGTTTCAAGTGTTAGAGATTGAGACAATATGCATCAGAGTGTGCAAATCACCGAGTTATGATTCTAATAGATGATGGAGAGATTGTGTTCAATAATAAAGAGTTTGATTGTGATGAGATGCTACTACTTGAGGATGCTAGTGAATTAGAGTATGTTGTTGGTGATAAAGTTTTGGTGATTAGAAGGTCGCTTAATGTTCAGACTAAGAAGGATGATGTGGAGCAACAAAAGGAGAACATCTTCCATACTAGATGCCTAATCAACGATAAGGTATGTAGTATGATCATTGATAGTGGTAGTTGTACTATTGTTGCTTGGTTAGAAAGTTGGGGTTGAATACCATAAAGCATGAGAGGCCTTATCAGCTTCAATTGTTGAATGGATGTGGTGTTGTTAGGGTGAATAGACATGTGATGATTTCTTTTTCAGTAGGCAAGTATAAGGATAAAGCGTTATATGATGTTGTGCCTATGCATGCTACTCATCTGTTACTAGGGAGGCCTTGACAATTTGATAGAAAAGCCAAGTATGATGGGTTTAAGAACAAGTTTTATTGGAGAAAGACGGTAGAATTTATACATTTTCCCCATGAACACCAAAACAAGTGTATGAAGATCAAATTTAGTTAAAGAAAAGCTATGAGAAGGAGCACTCAGATTCGACCAAAATGGAAGAACAAGTAGAACAACATGGTGAGAATGTGAGGAAAAGTGAAAATAAAGTGAGCCATGAGTTGAAAATAAAAAGGGACAAAGTTTTGGCCCTTAGGAAATTATGGGAGGGTCACGGCAAAAAAAGAAAGATAGAAAGGAGGCTGAGAGTGGAGAGAAAATGAGTGGAGAGAAGAAAGAACGGGTGAGAAAAGAAGAGTGTAGAACAAGTGGGGAAAAACCTTAATTTCTTTGCAAAATGTAATGATCTTAAACATTCTTATCTTTCTGAATTGTTTATGATTTTACTTGTGTATAAGGAGGCAAACTTTAACATAGATAATTTGGATTCCTGTGTTCCTAGTATTATTAAAGTCCTTTTACAAGAATTTAAAGATGTCTTTCCAGAAGAGATTCCTGGTGGCTTGCCACCAATTAAGAGAATTAAAAATCAAATCGACCTTGTTCCAGGAGCATCTATACCAAATAAGCCGACATATAGGAGCAATCCTGAAGAGTCCAAGGAACTCCAACGACAAGTGGAGGAGTTGATGTCGAAAGGATAAATTTGTGAGAGCGTGAGTCCTTGTGCAGTTCCCATGCTTCTTGTCCCAAAAAAAGACAAGACTTGACGTGTTGATTGCAGGGCTATCAATAACATTACTGTAAAGTATCAACATCCTATTACCAGATTAGTACCAGATTAGATGATATGTTAGATGAATTGTAGGTTCTAATTTTTTTTTGAAAATTGATTTAAAAAGTGGTTATCATTAAATTAGGATGAAAGAAAGAGATCAATGGAAAACTACTTTTAAAACTAAATATGGTTTGTATGAGTGATTGGTTATCCATTTTGGACTTACTAATGCACCTAGTACTTTTATGAGATTGATGAATCATGTTTTGCGTGCTTTTATTGGTAAGTAAATAGTTGTCTACTTTGATGATATTTTGATTTATAGTAAGGAGTTTGATGAGCATATGGGTCATTTGAGACAAGTTCTTGATGTGCTTAGAAAAGATTCCTTATATGCTAATTTGAAAAGTGTGACTTTTGTTTGGATATAATTATTTTTTTTGGATATATTGTTAGTGCAAAAGGTATAGAGATGAATGAGATTAAGGTTAAGGCTATTTAAGAATGGCCTACACCAAAATCAATAACAAAAGTTAAAAGTTTTCACGGTTTGACTAGTTTATATATGAGGTTTGTTAAAGACTTTAGTACGATAGCCTTTCTATTGACTAAAATCATTAAGAAATTCGTAGGGTTCAAGTGGGGTGAAGAATAAGAAAATGCATTTAGCTTGTTAAAATCAAGGTTAATTTCGGCACCATTACTCTCTTCACCTGATTTTAATAAAGCTTTTGAGATTGAATATGATGCTTCAGGAATAGGTATTGGAGCTGTTCTAATGCAAGAGAAACGACCCATTGCTTATTTTAGTGAGAAACTCAATAATGGAGCTCTTAACTGTCCCACTTATGACAAAGAGTTGCATGCATTAGTGAGAACATTGAAAACTTGGCAACATTATCTATGACCCTGAGAGTTTGTTATACATACCGATCACCAGTCATTAAAACATTTGAAGGGTCAAGGTAAGATAAGTAAGCGACATGCTAAGTGGATTGATTTTATTAAAACTTTCCTAGATGTGATTAAGTACAAGCAATGTAAGGAAAATGTGGTTGCAGATGCTTTGTCACAAAGGTATGCTCTTCTTAATACTCTAAATACTAGATTATTAGGATTTGAGTATATTAAAGAATTGTATCTTGACGATAATGATTTTGGTTTTATATATGATGAGTGCAAAGTTTCGGCCAAGGATAAGTTTTTTAGGCATGATGGATTTTTGTTTAAGGAAAATTAGTTGTGTGTGCCTAATTATTTTTTTACGTGAATTGCTTGTAAGGAAAGCTCATGGGGGTGGTTTAATGGGATATTTTGGAATTGCTAAGACTTTGAATGTTTTACATGAACACTTTTATTGGTCTAACATGAAAAGAGATGTGCAAATAATTTGTGGTAGGTGCATAACATGTAGACAAGCTATGTCTAGAGTAATGCCTCATGGGTTATACACACCTTTACCTGTTCCTAAGGAACCTTGGGTTGATGTTTCTATGGATTTTATTTTGGGTCTACCGAGGTTTAGGAAAGGAAGAGACTTTATATTTATTGTTGTGGATATATTTTCTAAGATGACACATTTCATTGCTTACCATAAAACTAATGATGCAACAAATACAATTGATCTATTTTTTAGAGAGGTCATTCGGCTACATGATACTAAAAAAGCACAGGTGGTGAAGGATTTACATACAAAGATTCAGCAACAAATAGAGAAAACAAATGAACAATATGCACACAAGGCTAATAGAGGATAAAAATTGGTGAGGTTTGAACTAGGTGATTGGGTTTGGGTGCATATGAGGAAGGAAAGGTTCCTTGAACAAAGTAGATTGAAATTGATGCCTTGAGGAGATGGTCCTTTTCAAATCATAGAAAGGATTAATGATAATGCCTACAAAGTGGATTTACCAGGTGAGTATAGTGTTAGTGCTACATTCAATGTTGCTGATCTTTCTTTGTTTGATGTAGGTGAAGATTTGAGGTCGAATCCTTTTGAGGAGAGAGGGGATTATGCAATCCAAGCACCAAAGGATCCATTGGAGGTTCTGGTTGGTTTAGTTATAAGGCTTAGAGCTAAGAGGTTCAAAGAGGCTTTCAATGGACTTCTTTAAGATATATGGGCTAAGGTGAACTTTAAAAAAATATTAAATAATGAGGAGAAAGCCATGATTTAATCTTATTCATGTTCAAGAGGGGCTTGTTGGTGAAACCAAAACCATTACACAAGGATTGGGAGAAGAAGATTAGATTCAGATAGTTTGACCTTTGGCTATGTTTGTTTATCATACCTAGAGCTATAAGTCAAATTTTGAGGTGATTCTAGTTATGCTGGAAACATACTTCCATACCTTTCCAACAGTATATGACACACATTCTGATTCTTTAAAACGAGAGAGAACCATCCATTTGAAGTTGCGTTTTGCTGCTGCTAGATAAAATGCGAAAATAACCGAACTTGTCTTATTAAATTAGTTGGACTATTAAAATTTCTTTATTTTATGAGGAAACACTTGTTTGGGTTTTAGACTTGTTTATTTTATTTATTTTAATTAGTTTGGGTTAGTTTTAACTTAGGTTGATTATTATTTAAATTGAGTTTATATGTGACCCATTAGGGAAACTAGGGTTTATGGCTTAGGGTATAAATACTCTTGAGAATAATTTTCAGCATAATTTTTTTTGGCTAATAATATTCTGATTTTGCCGACATTTAGTTGTCAATCTTGATTCTTGATTGAACTTTCAACTCTTCAAAGAATTGATCAATCTTTGTTGTGAATTTATACTTATTTTGCTCGTCTCCAGGTGTAAGTGTTGTGATTGGGTTGGTTTATAATCTTGCTGCCTTGAAGCAAGTCTTCCATTGTAATAAGCTCATCCTATTTTCAACAAACTTGGATTAGATATATTTTGGGTTCACGAATTCCATTCAATTTCGCTAGGGTTCGCATCAAAATCCATCTTCACCTCTAGTGAAACCAACCACCAACATTGACCTAAAATTTCCTAATTAGTTGTGCCTACCCTTCTCCCCTTTACCAAATTTATTTCCGTCTTTTCCAAACCAAGAAACCATATCTCTTCACATTCATCACTATCACTATAACACCCACTAGCAATAAAGGAATTTCCATCCTTTTTTTCTCATTTATCGTCATCAAACCATCAACTCTCCATCCCCACGGTGGTCAAGACACAATAGTAGCTTCTTCCTCCTCTCGATTTCCACCATCCACAACAACACCATTGCCAACAACCCCTATCTTGGCCATGAGCCCTCACCAACCATAAAACCAACAACCATCATCAACTCACCCTTTAGCAGCGATAACCCATCTTTTTCCTTTAATAAGAAGGATATCAACCTCTCATCCACCCTTTTCATGGCCAAGTCCAGTCCCAACAGACCCATGATTTTTTAGTTTCCACCATGCCATCTTCTTCTGCTTTGATTGTTAGGAACAATGGTGACACCATAATAGCTATTAATCCACAATAGAGAGGAAGAAACATTGAGAAAAAAAATATAGGGAGAAGAGGAGATACATAAATTGATTGTGTTTGTGTGATTTTATTTTCTTTTATAGGTAGTAGTGACGCTCACCGCTGGTACATTGAGAAAAAAAAAGGGCAGACACTTCAGATCCACTAGGTGTTGGCTTCCCATGAGTGATAATGCATGAGTTCACACAACAACAACAACAACAACAATGCTGTATAGGACCCAACAACTCCTCTGACTATTCTGACCTTGTCTAGAAGGTGTTTTGAGAATTTAATAGATCTTAATTACATGTGATAAATTGTAAATGTAATTGTTTGGTGTGTGTAAATTAGTGAAAGAGATGGGTGTGTGTGTGTGTGATGCATGATTTTAATTCCTAGCACATGTTAGAACAAATAACATAAAAAAACAAAGAAATTTTTTTATTAAACATTTGTTTTCTTAAAAAAATGCATCATTGAAAAGTCTTAAATAATTTATAAAAAAATATTTTTGCATCAACTTTTGATTTCTTAGCTTAAAAAGAAAAAAAAGAAAAAGAAACTCAAAAAATATTTTTTTGCATGTTTAGCATTTTACATTTTTAGTAAAACAAATAATTTGCATGCTTGTGGGCTTTATAACAAGTTTACAAAGTCCATTAGAACTTGACCCAAATAAAATGACTCATTGAGCCTATATACAAAAAAATAAAAATAAAATCAAAACCCATTAATTTTTATTTACTTATGAAAATAAACAATAACTAGAGTTTTAAATAAAAGGTTCAAAACCTATTTGTAACATTCATATAGATCCAAAGTTTATTTTTACTTTGTTTTTGTGGGTCAAAGGTTATTTTCATCATCCATATAGGTCAAATGTTTGTCTTGATCTATTAGGTAAACATATTTTTGGTTTTTCAAAATTTTCAATAAGCCTATTGTTAGAATGATGATTCAACTCACTAATATGACTTGATTGATAATAACTTATAGGTTGTGATCAAGAGTGATCAAATGGTTCAACTTATTGACATGATTTGATCAAAAATTGTCACAAGTTGTGATTAGAAGCGACCAAATTGGTTAGTTTACTAATATGATTTGATCCATAAATAATCATAGGTTGTGATCAAGAGTGAGCAAAGAATTTTCAATTCACCGGTATCATCTAAAGATAGTAACTATGAATAATAAAAATAAATCAGACCATAGAATGGTTAGGTCCAACCTTCAACCTAGGGTTTAACATTCAGAGAAAACTCATTGTTACTTTGTAAATAAACAATTAATACAACAAAATTTTAGAAATAAAAGACATCCAACAATGTAGTTTACCTCAGGTAGAATGCTTTAAGGTAATATTATCTTTCCTATAGTATAACTAATCTCTTACGCAAAACATCTAAAAGACCAGTTAGGGTTTTTAGTTACGATAAAACTAGGTGGCGACTTTTTTTTCCATATTTTTACCCTTTTCATATGATCTTAAGCTTGCCATGACGTCCACCAAGGTCAACAACTACTTCAAATGGAATTATATTAAAGTTATTAAGGTCAATCTTCTTGATTAGAATCATTAGCATAATGTTGAGTTTTGTAGTGTTATCAACTAAAACTCGCTATACTAGTACACTATTGAATTTTGTTGTGATGTCTAGAAGTTTAAGGTAACAATTCGTAGCCGTTATTGGCTTAGAAAAATCAAGACTTTGTTGTTGGTAATCCAAATGTTCTAATCGATTGATTTTGATAATTTTTGTCTTTTTTCTGTCCTATTTCTAGAATCACAATTGAGATTATGAAATTAGCCAGGTTTGGCCTCAAAAGAATATGGGAAAGCAAAAATTGTCACTCATCTTAGTGTCAAAAAGAACTTTTAATCTATCATCTTATTTGAATATGTTTTGTTCATCGAGTTGTTGAATCAAAATTTAAGATTCATTAACTTTTTCCTCCTTAGTATATAAATTTCATCCCTTTTTTTAATATACCCTCATCTAAAAAATCTAGTTGTTGACAATCATATCATCTATTTCTTTAAGTTGATCTTCTTTGCTTGTGAAGATATTTATGGTAGCCAATTTAGACTTTTTGAAATCAATTTGTATTAGTTTTGGATAATAATGTTGTCCTCAAGTTCTTTGATTGTCATTTAATGAGCAATATGTTGTGGTTGTTTATTTATTAGAATTGTTTTCGTAGTTTCTTTGAAAGCAATGTCTTTTATTTTTAAAAAATAATTGAAGCTATCTTTTTTTTCTACTATTTTTAGCTATCACTTCTTTGAGCCAATACTAAAATACTCATTTCAGTTATTCATGTTCCTGAGCTATTGGCTTAACACATTGAATTGTTTTATCTTATTGGTGTTATTGGTCAATATCTAACCCATTCTTGACTTTAGATTTAACTTTCACTTTTTTAACTTGTGGTTAAAGGCCTTTTCCAAATTTCTTTACTATCTTAATGATAAAATGTCCACTTTCCTAGAGATTTCTTTGAAGATATGCCTTTTAAGTTGCTTAGTGTTTAAATCTATGTCTTGAGTGGATAATGATAATGTTTGGTTCCTTCTTTATTATTTCAACCAAGGTATTTGATTATAATATTATCCTATTTTAGTAAAAATCAATCGCCATATATCATTACTAGATTCTATAGGATTTAGGTCAATCTTATCTAGCACTGATAAATCATGATCTTAGTTACCTTATAATAGTAGTTTGAAAGGCGCATAAGGGTTTTAATGGGAGTAATAGTTGGAAAAGAAGTAAGGGTGTCGGAAATTGATAAATTTGATCATAGATTGAGTATTGAAGGATATAGATAAAAAAAAATACCTTTACAAAAAGAGACTTCATTTTCCTCTATTAGAGATGGAGGAGGTGAAATGAAACCTTCTTACCAGACAGGTTTTCAATGTTATCCGCTTAACCTTATTAATATCAGTTGCATGTAATATTATAAAGGAAATGACCATAATAGAGATGATGGTAGCCTTGTCCATCATATATGAGAAGTCATAAAAAAAATGAAGTGCATCTGATAAAGAAGTTGTTCAACCTAAAGATGGAATGAGGTATGCTTGTTGCACACACCTAAATAAATTCAATACCATTACAAATCAATTATCATATATTGAAAATGAGTTTGATGATAAGATTCATGAATTGATTTTGTTTCCTTTACTTCTAAATAGTAGGAAGGTTATGAGAATAGTTGTAAGAAACTCTATTATAAAGTCTAAATTGAAATATGATGATATATGTGGCTTGATTATGGCTTAAAAAGTGCAAAAACAATATTGATTTAAAGGTTCGAGTTTTAATTCAACCCTTAATATTGATATTTAAGAAATATGATGATATAAAAACTTAAATAAGTACATATTGAAACCCAAATTTTAGAGTAAAAGCAAGTCAAAGTCTTGGAAGCAATATTTATGTTATAATTATGGTAAATTTAGTCACTTCATGAGGAATTGCTTATACAAATCAATGAGCATCACCAAATGATCCATTAGAGGTATTAATTGAGTTTATTACAAGGTCTAAAACTAAAATAATCCAAGAAAAAATCATTGGGCTGATTCTGGATGTTAAGGTTAACAAGTTGCAAATATGCTAAACTAGATCTTTATGTACTGTTTGGGCCATATATAAAGCTACAAGTAAAATTTTACTATAATTTTAGATATGATGAAAATTAGACATCTCAAGCTTTCTATTCATATATGGTAGGACTAATAACTCATTCAGGAGAGAGAGAATGATGTGTTTCAAATCAGACTTGACATTAGGCAACAACTTGTGTTTTCTTTTGTTTTGTAGATTCTTTCTTGACAAGGTTTTCCTTATTATTAAATGATATTAGAGGTGGTTTTGGATTTATTTTTTCTATTGACAATTTTATGCTAACAAACATAAATTTTGATTCGACCACTGGATTGTGCTAAAATATTTCTAGAAGATGCTAAATGCTTTTTTTATACATGATTAAAATTTTATAGTGATCAAACATCGATAAGGCCTTGTGATAAGATCAAGAAGTTACTATGTTAGTTTTCTATTTGATGTAGGATTTTTTTTCTATTTTTTTAGAACTCTTTGGTTATTTTTTGTGCCATGTTTAGGATGTTTTTACGTAGTATAAATAGGGTTATTGAGCTCATATTTAGATTTTTTATAGACTTTGATTTTAGAATAATATTTTATGTGTAAAAGGTTGCTCAAACTTTAGGTTTTTCGTTGAACTTTTCTTGGACTTATCAAAGATCAACTATCTTTGTGGTGTTCATCCTATGCTTCCAATTTGTGACTCATTATAATCATAAGGTTGTGGTCTTTTTTATCCAATAACTTTGGTGCCTTAGTATGAGTTTTTCTTATATGTGAATTCAAGGGTTTTTACCCTCCAAGAAAAAGCTAAGATTGATTCTGCAAATGTTTCTACTAAAGTGGTACATGACACTATGATTCTTGTTATTTATATTTCAATTGATGATTGAGTTCTCAAGTTAGGTGCTTTATTTCATACTAAACATTAAGAAATGATACAAAATTATGTTACCAGTGATATAAAATGACGTGCTTGGTTTATGGAGAACCAATGAATGTCGTAGGTGTAGAAGATTAGCAAATTAAGTTGCCAACTAGTTTTATATGGAATTTGTAATGGGTGATACATGATACTGAATCATAGAAGAATCTGATTTTTTCAAGACAACTTGCTAATTGTGGCCATTCAATAAAAGTTTTGAGAGGCACATGATTGTCACAAAGAGAAAAAATATCTTTAATCATGATAAGAAAATTAGTATCTTGTATATGACCTTAGGACCAAAAGATACCATTGTTTTTACCAAAGCTAAAAATTATGCAGAACTATGTCACTGCAGACTCGATCATGTATGTCAAAAAAGTATGAAGCTACTTTGTAAAAACAAAAACTACTAGAGCTTAAGTCAATTTATCTAAAATGTGTGAGAGTTGTTTTTTTAGAAAATCTAAAAAAACTCAACTTCATAAAGAGTGACAAATCTTTCATGTTAAGAAAGTTGGAGTTATGATCATATAAGTATGCAACCTAAAAATGCAACAATGAGAGACAATAAAATGAGTTATGAGCAGAGAGAGTATTATAGGGCTTGTATCACTTTAGGTGGTACTATTGTCTCCTAGAGTTTAATTTTACAAAACATCATTGCTAACACAATAAAGGTACTTTATAGCTTGATAGTTAGAGTGCATTCTTGCTAAAAATCCAACATTTCATTCCAAAACTAAACATTTTCAAATCATAAATCATATATCACCTTATCTAATATATATTTAATGATGAGTAATTGATGCTAGAAAAGATTTATGGAATTAAGAATCTAGCAAACATATTAGTTGAACTAACTTGAAGACTTTTACATAATGAGTTTTAGAGATAGGTATTGTGTTGGAGACATATGAGTTTTTGCTAGTGGTTAAACCAATCTTCAAGTGGGAGAATTGTTGAGCCTGGACTCTTTTATTATTCTAGGCATACTGTCTGACCCAAAGATTGATATATTTATATCCTTATGACATTAACGTCAATTAGTTTGTGTGTGTGTGTCAAACAAAAAAGAATTAATGTGTTGCCATAAAAAGTTGTTATAAATATTCTTTATAATAACGAAATCTCCACAACCCTATAAATGTAGGCATAATCGTTGAACCATGTAAATTAGGTGTTGCTTGCACTTAGTTTCTAATTTTTTTTATTATCTTGTACTTAATCATTCCAATCCTAGCACTTTTTAGGTCCAGGAGATATTGGTGGTTTGTGATCAAATTGTCATCTTCATGACTAGGTTTAGGTGATTTTTATTGTGAATGTTGTTTATGTCACTTAATGCTAGTTGTTTTTTAAGGTCTAAGAGTTTTAACCTATCGCAAAGTTATGACTTGTTTAGTTTTCCCCTTAAGTTTTCATTCTTATGAAGAATGGTATGATATGTAAAACATTTGTATACTTTACATACATGTATTTCCTAAAGTTCTAGCGCTGACTCTTTAGCCTTACCATGATCAGTGTACCTTTTTATAATTTCCATTTACTACGAGTCCTTTTAACTTAGGTTTAGTCATTATTGCTGCACTTTAAGGAATGAGTTGCTATCCATTTTCATATTTTTTTCTAGAAAATGAATGTGACAAGACTCTAATGCCTTTTGAATATGGTTCTTGAAAAAAAACACTGTTAGTATCATGTCTCTATGAGTCATACCACTTGTCGTACTTCTTTCCTTGTTATGATCTGCAACAAGGATTATATAGTTGTCAAGGAGCTTGATTTTCCTCTCATATATTAATTAGTTAAAAAAAATCAACTTTTTTGATGTTAAAAGAGTACTTTTTATTATGAGTTGAATCATAAATTTATGATTTGAAGGAGTCGTCACCTAGTATCATGGTTACTAAGAAACTTATAGTCTGTTGGGTAAGGGGTCCGGTTGTGCAAGAAAAATACTTATAACTCCTAGTGCACCCTATCTATGGTAAGTTGCATTGTTGATTGATTGTTAATCTAAGTCATATTTATATCCATTGGTCTCATCTAAGGTTTAAGGCAGATCTCTTTTCGTGAGGAAATCTCTATCTTATTAGGTTAAATCCTAACCATTCTAAAGCCCTAATTTTAACATCACATTTATTTTTTATTATGTATCTTTAATACATAAGAGTATATTTTAGAATGTAATTTTATACCCTCAAATATTAAAGTTTACAGCTAAATCCTAATGTTTTTGTTATTAATTCATTTAATTTAATACCAGAAGTATGCATTACGTTGTAAAATTCATACTCTGAATATTAATTAAACAAATTAATTTTCGTGATATTTTGATCAAATTCTAATGGATAATTATAAACTGGTTATGATATTTATTTTATATTTTTAAAACATGATAAAAATGCACTTTGTTTTTGTTTTTGATTAGAAAATATACATGAATTGTTTTATATAATCTGGCCATATGCACAAAATATATGTTGTATTTTTGAAATGAGAAAAGTTTTTAGATTTTTTTTGGAGTTTTAGAGAAAATTGAGTATTTTTAATACCAGGTTAGTATCTTATAATATAAGCCTACAACCTCAATATTAAGTGAAAAGATTGGAAAAATATGCAAAGGACCCACAAATAATTTTAAAATAGTCTCTGAATTGTTTCAGAACTTTTGGAAATTATTTGTGGGTTTGTTTGACAAAAGCATAAAAAATAAGAATATAAACAATGTTGGAAAATCAGTAGGGCGTGTTTGCCAAAACACGACCCAAAAACAAAAAGAAAAAAAAAGATCAAAGGGGGAAAACATTTGAATTTGCTTAATAACACCAAGAACATACAAAGAAAACCAGAAACAAAGATAAAAAATAGACCAAATTAAATTAAAATGAAGACCCAAAGACATGTAAACACATTATTCAAATAAGAATTTGAGGCTGAATCATCATGATAATCAAGCAATGTTATAATTATTTGATTTGATACAAAAAATAAAACAAAAAAAACGAAGATAAAAAAAACTCTTGCTCAATGTTTTAAGCTATAAAAATCTTAGATTAAAAATCAACAGACATGCATGCACATATAAGAACCATCAATTAATCAAAATGACTTGAAAAATAACGACTTAAGGTAAGTTCAATAGGTGAATGTTAACACAGAAAAGTCAGCAAACCTAAAAACCCAATGAAAGGTCTAAACCTAGAAAAAGCAATAAAACTCAGAAAAGAAACTTAAATATAGTAACCCAAACTTAAACATGTTTTTTACAAATTGTTGGAATCATCTAAACAATAAGAAACAAAAAATTAAAGGAAAAAAGAACAAGAAAAAACTAAAATGACAATAAGAAAAAAAAACCCTCCCTATATATAAACATTGTTCCATTGATCATAAACAATGCCTTGAAGCTTAAATAACATGATTATAAATTCAGCAACACCAGTAGACCAAACTAAACCATAACAAAAATCTAAACCTAAAACATATTGTATAACTTCAAAAAAGATTAGCTTAACATTAACATTAAAGCATGCAAAAACAATATTCTATATTAACATATATTATTCCATAATCATTTTTAACACATCAAAACAAAGCTATAAATAAAACTTGAGCATTTATTGTAATGCCCTACACTTTCATATGCATTTATAGTTAATTTCCAACTATCTAATATGTAAAAATTTGGGTAAATTTTCTTCTTCAATTTTATCAAAAGTTTGGTGGAATTTCCCCTGTAACGAGACCATACCAAGTTATCGACATCTTCATTTCTATCACAATTCAACATCTAATCATGTTCTAATCATCTTGGACCTTTTTCCCACATCAAGACATCTCAAAATGATATGCATGTATTGACAATAATAATAAAGCAATCAATAAAAACAAAATAAACAAATAATTTAAGATTTGCATAACTTGCATAATTAAACAATTCTAAGAAATATTAAAACTTAGAATAAGAACATCTTTTAGGGTTTAATCCTAAAGTAATATATATTATTGTATTTAATTAACAAGAAATACATAATAATGATATCCATAATTCTATAAACAAAAATACAAGCCCAAAATTAAAAACCAAAATTATAATACATATCAAATTAACATCTACAAATTATAATATTTATATCTATGGTATCTTTTTAGAAGTCTATTGGTGTGCTTTGATATAAAAAGAACCTGAAAATTAAATCAATTCATCATATAAAAATTCAAAAATTCAATTAATTACATAACACACACACATAAAAGTACATAGTTTAATAATGATTCATGTTTTTATTTTAAATTGATAAGCAACACACTGTGTACTTTTACTTTTGTAGATTAAACTCTTTGGTTTATCATATAACCATTTGAGCATTTTCCCCTTAACCTTGATCCTAATATTTTTTTTATAGTTCCTTTAGATTATCTACTACACAAAATCTTATTAATAATCAAAGATGATAATAATCTCATTTATTTGTAATCCCTCAAGTTCAACCATTATTAAGATCTCTTGCAAGTCAAAAATTGTATTGCTAATTCTTCTTATTGTTATTTATTCAATTAGCCATAAAAAATATATTTGTAGTCTCTCATCCATTATCTCCCCGTCTTTAATAGTATCTATCTTAATGTCATTTATTCATAACAAATTTCACATGGATGATATCCTTAAATATCTAAGACCTAATACCTTAACCTTTTTTGCATTATATTATTGAATGAGTTATTTTATTCTTATTTAATGAGTCATACACTTTATGCAATTTCTCTATTGATCAACAATCATAAATTTGTTTTCTTGAATTCGTTACAACAATATTCCAATGCTAGTTATTTCATTTCTCATCGAGTGAAAGATAATTTTATTTTTATCATAAACTTCTCAATCCTCCATTCCAATTTACATACCTATAATTAACAAACATCTTCAACACACCACTTTCCATAGAATCTATACTCGACAACTCGTTTAATATCCTTATCAACAAAACTCAATTAGTTATTTAATTCTCTATGGGTCAACACACTACTGCGTAGTACTTGAAAATTAAATTCATCATAAAAATTAACCATACACTTCAATCACAACATTTATAAATTTATTAAATACATTTCTTTGATTTAACTTGACAAAGTTAACTTCAATCCTTCCTCACACATCCATCTTATATCTATGGTAAAATTTCTCTCTTCGCCTAAAACTAGGCCTAAACCCTCAATCATGGTACACAAATTATGTTGTCTATACCGAGCGCTAGTCCCTTAACTAGTGAAACTAGGTCACAGTGCCCAAATCGAGCCCTAGTGCTTAAACCAGGGCAACTAGCTCACACTACCCAAACTTGGCAAAAAAATCACTATTCATTCAGTATTGAAACTTCATGTATTTTGACATTTAATACTGTCATCAATCCCTTACTTAATCTAATTTTTAATATTCACAAATTCTGTTAACTAATACTTAAAGTGTATATATTTTTCGTTGATGAATTTCAATACCCCAAGACATACTTTTTGTCACTGAATTTTCAATGTTTAGAGACATCACTTTTCATCACTGATTTCTCAATGTTCTAAAGTCCTGTTATTATATGAAACATATGGTAGGCATTGGATTCAAACCCTCTAATACTTGAAATTTGGACATACCTATCCTTACCAATCCATATCAATAGTAACTCAAACACACAATAACTCATTTACAACTATCACAATCAACTTAATCAATCAATCACTAACATCACACCAAAATATCCATATTAAAAAAAGTATCCAAGGTTTAGAATTTGCTCCAAGTTCCAACTTGCATTTAGCATACCATTTCACGTTCCTTACTTTCCATATACATCCAAAACATTTGTTTTTTTCTCATTACAATAACTTGTCAACCCAGCACTTAATATACATAACCATCAAATTACAAGCATGCAATATCAATTAGAAACACTAATGTTTACACAGTGCCACTCTTTCTCTACTTATCTTTCACATATAATTAAAAAACATAATTCAATATCCAATAATCAAAATCACAACCACGATTGAACACAATTCCATCATCACATTTGTAACAAAACCAATATAATTTCATCCATTTTGTTTTTAATAATTTCCACATTCCCACACGTAACATCAATAGTATAATTTGGGTAATTTGCATCACAATATTTATAACTAACTTTAAATCTTCCTCATAATCATTAAACACAAAAAAATTTATATCTCGAGGAATTTTATTTAATTATCCCATGAACCCTAAGGTTAAAGAATGGTGGGTTTTTCAATTCTTCCAACAATTGATCCAATCTAACCATTATTATATATTACCCATATCCTAATACATCCTAACTTCATTAATTAAGGAATCATTAATTGATCCAAACAGGTTAACTTAAATCTTATTTTCTCTAATTTTACTTCTAAGAACCCTAACCAAAAATCAAGGAATCATGCATTAACATCATTTATTTTCATTAAAACTTGTATAAATAGGTTTGAAACCCCTTACCAAATGATAAAATGAACTTCAAACATTAGCTTATCAACTTTTCTTTACTCTTCTTCTTCTTCCTTCAACAATCCCTTCTTTCTCTCTCTTATCTTCCTCTCCCAAACCCTCCAAACAATGCTTCTCTTATTGGATTTGCCTACTCTCACTTTAATCTCTCAATTCTTATGATTTCTCCTTGGATTTTGGTGTTCACTAAACCTTGCTCTCTTCTTTTTTTTATTTTTTTGCCAGTAGCTTCTTATCAGTTTAAAGGAAATGATAGCTAGGTTTTGAGGCCAAATGACCATGTTGCCCTTAATGAACCCATGAATTTGTCCAATATGTTGTTATTCTCGCGAGGCTTTCCCAAATTTTGATTGCCCTGAAATTTTAACCATAGGTAGGACTATGTGTCAGGATACTCCATGTAATTTCAGCTCAATCAAATGGTTAGATTAAGAGTTATGCTTGATAATGTAAAACTGGCTAGTATGTTATTTTTACGCCAAAAATACAAAATTTTTGTATTGTTTTATCTACTTAAATCAGCAATATTTTCAAATAATTCATCAAAAACTTTCATTCCTATCTACACTACAAATTCTCCTCAACTTTTTTCCCTTTTGAGTTAAAAATTACGCGATTATATGCAGGGCTTATACCGATAGTCAAGGTCATTCACGCGTAAAACCATAAATTTTACATATTTAGAACTAGTTTATCAATTTCTTAATTAGGGGTTTACATTGTACCTTTTATGTTCACCAAGTAATATTTCTAGATTCTATCACTTATTTATATCAAATTTAAGTCGGGTTATTTTGAATTTCATTGAATTATATTCCAGTACCTTTCTTTCCTCATACATCACTTCCATTTAATTTTTATTTTTGTTTTTATATTTTGTTTAAACCATTTTTCATATTTTCATTTTTAAATTAACACTTGAACATTTTATTTCAAGTTCCCAAAATCCAAAGTCATCATTTTCATCCAAATATTCAATTTACTGCCTTGACATAAAATTACTTCAAATATTTTATCTAGGGGTTTATATATACAATCTATATTCAAAGTATGTTAAAACATTCCAAAACAATAATCATGGCCTCCAAATTAATAAATGATTTCAAAGGACGGAGAGGGTGTGCTCATTGAGCTCCACCTCCTTATTAAAGTTTGAAGGCTTACCTAGCAATGAAAAAGTTGATTCTTTGTCTGGATTCCTTGCTTCTTTCTTTTTGATTTCCAGCTTCTTTTTAATTTCAGATTTATACTCTACTTCCTTTTTAAAACACCTCTTTGTTACTTTTCTCTCCTATCCATTCTAAGTATTCTATAGACTCTTTTTTTTTTTTGTATTTTCTTTCTCTTTTTCTTTTTTGTGATTTTCTCTTATTTTCCGAATCCCCTCCTTTTGGTGTTCTTAAGAAATGGCAAAACCATAATGATTATGCCAAGAGTTTGTTAAAGAAGACTTTTGCTCATTCTCTCCTCTAACCTCTCTAAAAAGATGCATTTTGGTTCTTTTTGTCATTTTGTGATCTTAAACCTGTCAAGAGAAGGTAGCCATGAAGTTTAAATAACAATTATTTTTTTTCTTCTTGAGTCATAGTTGACCAAGTGAGCTACTTTAGAGAGATCATCATGAAAAACTAGATATAAATATGGGATAAAAGTAGCTGATCTTTGTAGAGAGAATATATATCTATCATGGGCATCAAATCTTATTTGATTTGGAGGTTCAAAACTCCACATTCATTTATTAGAAAGTGAGCTCTCGATCAGCTTAAAACTATCAAATACAGGGGAAGTTGTTCAGTGACAAGATGATATTGAGTTCATTGAGCCAAAGTAGATATAAACGTGCGATGAAGATAGTTGATCCTTAAAGAGGAGATGTTTCTCAATCCATCAGTGGTGGTTTGAGTTTCTAAGGTGATCGAAGATGCCATGTTCATTCGCCTGAAAATAACAACTCGATCAATCTTTTTTGCTAAAAAAGATGACAAGGATTTGATGACATGTCACTTGTTCTCTTCATTAAAGATGAATGACATGTTATTCTGATCAAACCCTAGAAATTAGGGTTTTTTAATTGAGATTTTGCAAATTTCATTTTGATCCTTGTTGTTTCAATTCTGGCATAAACATCCTCATTTTACCCTGTAACTTTTTAATTTTTACAATCACACCCCCGAAAATTATGATTTGAATCCTCTGATTTGAGCATATTTTTTAAATTGGTCATTGGTTTCTAATTTGTTCAATTTGATCCCTATCAACCATCAAACTTTTAAGTTCTTTCAAATTGACCCCTAATTTTGATTCATATAAATCCTTAAACTTACACGTCTTTTTCACTTTGGTTCTCGGTTTTGAAATTCTTCAATTTGACTTTTAATTAAACCCTGATATTTGATTTTCTTGCAATTTAACCCATGATTTCATCCAAATAAGCTTGTAAAACTAAAATATGGTTATCCAAAATCCCAATCTTATCAATTAAGCTCAAATTAGGCTTTCAAATTTAATTTTTCAAAAATTAATTCCAAAATAAAATTAATTTGACCAATTTAAAGTTTAATTAAGTCCTTGCACTTAATTAATTATTTTAATTTTTACCTAAAATAATTTATAGATGTAACTAAATTCTTAATTAAGCCAATAATTAAATCAAATTAGCCCATTAAAAATCCAATTAACTTCCTTAACTTAATTTTTATGCAACTTCGTCCAAAATTCATCTTGAACTTGCTTTGTATTAAGCATTTGGGTCTTTCAAAGGTGCATTTGAATTTCTAAAGTCGCCATAGATTTAGTTTGGTCATTCTAACTTTTATTTATGCATGTAGATCTTTTTTCAGCTTGTTCTTGCCAATCAAGTTTCTTGTTCATTTGTATTTTAGGAAAATTTAAAATTGAATTATGACAATTTTTATGAACTACTTTGGTAGCTTATGCATCTTTACTAGCAGGTTTGAATGAGCAATTGTAACATCATTCAAATAGTTAACGAGGCATGTTCCCCTTACTGACCTTTTTTTCTTAATTTTGCTAACAATTTTTCAAATCAAGATGTATCATTTGTAAAGGTGTAGATATCCAGGTACTTGGTTCCCATGAACCTTTTCTTGATATTCCACTACATTCCTTCCGAACAAGTTTAATGTGCTTTTACTCTAGTATAACTACATTGCACTTGATTTTTCGAGTTCTGAATCGAAAGGATAACTTTCTATAAAATCTCCTGAATCTAAGACTGTCTTAGCTAAGCCATTCAATGTTATCTTTGGTTTTGTTTTATAGAAGTGCTCATGAAAATAATTTTCAATTTCATCCAAACTATTAATTAAGTAGGGAAACAATATAAAGAACTGGTAAAAGATTATTTTGGTAAGTGATAAACCAAACAATCTTAGCTTTATGAAAAGATTTGCTACACCATCACCACACTAATTAATGAATTTAGTAATGTGCTCCTATATTGATTGCTTATCTTCACTATAGCATTGTTTAAAAACAATTATTTTTATTCATATGAGAATTAAGTGTAAACTATCAACCCATTTAGAATATAATGATTTTATGCATGACTAGATGTTTATCCAATTTCTAGCCCTTTGTTTCTTATGTGTTCAGCTAGCTCAACCCTATCTTTTTTTTCACTTGCTTGTTGTTTAGCAACATATCATTAAGGTATAAAGGGGTTGATAATGTCTTGCTCACAACATGTTTAGAACTATTTGAATTGAATTCAATTTAAAAGTTTTAATGAAATCTCATGTTTGGAACAATTTTGAGTTTCAAGAATTAAATTTCAAAAAGAAATCAATCTCTACAATTTTGAGTTTCAAGAATTAAATTTCAAAAAGAAATCAATCTCTATAATTTGTATAAAAGTAAATCAGTGGTCAACTCTTCTAATTTACTACACTATATATAAAAAACAAATTAATGTTAAAACTAGCTTTCTTAAAATACCAATTTACCCATTTTCTTATGACACTTCTTCCACTTGTCAAAAGGATAATATAGAAAACAAAATGAATTAAATTTAGTGATAGAATATTTCTTTTAAACATATAAATTCAACTTATTTATTAATTAAATTTAAATTAAACATATAATCAAATTCAATTATAATAGAGAAGTAGTTATAAACATTTGGTTAATGACAATTTATAAGGATTATTGTAATGAAATTATGTCATAAATTAATGTTCCTCTATCTCACCAAGCCATTATGGTTGTTGTTATCCACAATTTAAAAACTAAAATAAAAGATTAAAGCAGACATTTGAATTTGAATTTACATAACATACGACCAGAAATCACTGCCTCCTCTTCCTCCTCATGAATTATTTTCTTTAACTCTTTCCTTCTTTCCACACAGCCACACACTCTCTCCGTCTTGTCTTACAATGATGCTCTAACTTTAAACATTCTTTTAAAACTCCTCCAACCAATGTGCTCCACTGCCTGCGTCGTCGTTGGTGACCACGACCACCACTCCTCTCTTCTCCAAGTAATCAATATTGTCCCCGCTAACATGCTTCCCTTTTCTCTTTCAAATATTTCTAACATGATATCAGAACTATTTCGAGCTAGTAAGGGCATTTGAGAAAGATGAAAGTGTATATGAACAACAAACATCTAAAGAAGAAAAAAAATGAAGATTCAATATAATAAAGCCCAACAAGTGAATTGAGACTTTGCATAAAAAAGAGATAGAAAAGAAAAAGCCTAAGAAAGAGGCTTAGTGCATGTTGACAACTTATTGCACAAGAGATAAGTGTGGTACTAAGGAAATCACACATATGAAAAAAGAAAAGAGAGATCTTCGTAAGGAGAAGATGAAAAATGGCCAAAGAGCCATGATAAAGAATGTTGCAATAGCCACTAAACAAGAAAAATGACATAGATAAGTCATGTTTAAGCAAATACAATTGTTAAAGTAAGAAAATAAGTTTTCTAGTAACAAATTCTTCTTAGTGTGAGCTCTATAACAACAACAACTCAATAATCTAATAAAATTTTAATGAAAAGCATCCACAAACCAAAGGCTGAGAAGGCAAGGGAGAAGACATTGATTTTTTTTTTTGGGTCATTGACATCATCAAGAGATGAGAATGGTGCAATAATCATGATAAGATGATCCACCATCAAAATCCAAATTTCAAAAGATTTTAGACTTTCAAAATTAAAGAGTGTTCAAATTAATTTTGAAATCCATTCATAGAGTCCTTTAAATTGTTTTTATGCAATGTATTAATTATAATTTATTCCTTGAGTCTTTTGAGTTATCTTTACATTATATATTTACTATAATCTAAATCCAAGTATATTAAAATTTACTCTTTTTTAAAGGAGTAATATTTATATAAATAAGATTGTCTTTCAATATGCTTCCATTCAAATATTTCTAACATGCAAGAATCCGCCGAATTGCTGGCCACCATCCCTTTGTCGGTACTCCAGAACCTCTCACTGCCAGAATTTCAGCTTCGAAAAAGGAAACTGTGATTCAACCTGTGTACTTACCTAACAACAAAAAATGCGGGGAGTTAATTTCCAAGAAACGATCAGAAAGGTGAAGTGACTGCTAAAGTTACCAAACAAGCGCTTGCGCCGCGAGATAATGTGATGATGTTGGATGAGATTGGTGCTAAGACTGGTTCGGATAAGGTTCCGCAGAGATTTTTCTCCTGCTGCGGCTGAGAGATCTGTTTCTGTTGGGAAATTTGCAAGGGAGCCAGCTATTATTGTTCCGTCCAGGTACAGGAAGTCGTCTCCGAATGGGAGGAAGTAGCCTTTTCCCAATTCTCGAAGGGCTTCGCTTTCTCCTGGGAGGAGGCTTTCTGGAGTGAAGCTGTCGCCTGCTGTGTTGGATTCTGCTGGAATGAAGATTTCAAATGTTGTCGCCGGGATTTTAAGAGTTTCGGAGGCGCTTGTTGGGTCTGCAAAGAGTAGTAGGAAGAGCTGGGATGAGATGCCAGCTGTGGTGGGTCAAGGGGAGCCCAAAGAGAAGGGTGAGGCCAAGAAGAAACCGGATCCTCAAGCGATTTTGTGGAATCAGTAATGTCCTATCTTAGGTTTTTCTGTTTGAAGAAATGACACTATGATTAGGCTTATGTTGAAGATATTATATTTTTTTTATCTATCAATGTTGCAGTATTTGTTAGACTACTGAACATTTTTGTTAGTTTGATTAAATGCCTTCAAAATCTTGCTAGTTCTACTGAGCTTTCACTTCTGAATTTGATTATTTTTAGTTTATTCAATTAGGCAAAACAGAGGCTTCGCTCAGTCCATCCAATTCTTTTAATGCTGAGATAATGGAATTCTGTCTTCACAAGATGAAATTTCTTGAAATTGTTAATTGGATTCCTGAAAAACTGTGCCTTCT
>Ga0325414_1000861_pt1 | contig 27298 bp, 11 predicted proteins | sample PopdelMetagenome_8_FD_206183 | JGI IMG/M metagenome (GOLD analysis project Ga0325414, IMG submission 206183) | Populus deltoides microbial communities from Bellville, Georgia, United States - Leaf-PdKOR-R3 | ecosystem: Host-associated > Plants > Phyllosphere > Phylloplane/Leaf | place: USA... | reverse complement strand
GAGGCAGGATTTCAATACCTGTGAACCTCAACTCTTCGAGCAGCTTCGTAGAATTAAGTGAAACTCTAAACGGGACAGTCCCGTGCTTGTTTCAATGCATGCTTACTCATCGAAGCTGCCCAAGTCTTGCAAGATAAAAGCATGTTAAAGAGCAGAGTTAGCTTTCCCTTAGGTTGCTTCAGAGAAAGCAGGCGGTATACAGCTTTTCAGCACAACATTGGCAGCTTGGCATCCAAACTATTGGAGCCTATCAACTTACAGATCATGCATCCAATATCAAAACTTTAAGGAGAGAACTATAGTATATGATAATTTTGTTTAAACAAAGAATATACAGCGAAGGCAACAGTAGCCATAAGATTGTAACCATCCATCATCCATTAAAAAAAAGCTTAAAATTTCCAAAAGATTTGCAGACCCATCAATAGTGAAACGACAGCTTTACATAACAAGGCATGCTCTCAAGTGCCCAGAGTAAATTATTGCGCATGGGGCTGCTGGACATCCAGGGATTGTTTCTATAACTTTGGAGCTAGGCGAGCACGAGGATGGTCCCAATCGGCTACAATGTGGTCACGAGTGATTTCCTTGAGGGAACGGCAGCCACTTAATGCCATAGTAAGTTCAAACTCCTCACGCAGCATTTGAAGCACTTTTCTCACACCAGCTTCTCCTTCAGAAGCAAGTGAAAAGACCACTGGTCGACCAATCTGTCATCAAGACCACCACCAAATCCTCAATTCTCAGTTTCTTCAATAGATGTTAAAAACGGAAAAGGTACATCTTATTTAACGAATGCTGTCCAAAGTCCAGTGACTTAGAAAAATGAGATGAACAAATTGATAGAGCCAAAAGGACAGCGTGATGCTTAATAGAGAGAGCCTATCAGGTTAATTACCAGTCAGACTAGCTATCACCTTGGGAAGGTTGAGAATTAGGCCATGGATGTAGGTGCCTAAATTAACAATAGCCGTGCAGTGTGCAGGTCAATATTAATTCCTAGCATATATGTGGATCATAATTATGCAGCCCTTCTCTTATGATTGCCATACGAAAGCTGTGGTTAAGTCAATGTGTGATACTTACAAAGATGCCGGAGGCTCCAAGTGCCAACGCCTTGAAGACATCGGTTCCACGCCTTACACCACCGTCCAAGAACACCGGAACTCGTCCTTGTGCAGCCTTGACAACCTGACATCATTGATGCAGAAATGAAATATAATCCCCCTTCTAGAATGTGATCATTTTTTAATCTACTTGGCATATGCGTCAGTTATAAACATGTTGAAGTACCTCTTCCAGCGCCATAATAGTGGAAGGCACGTAATCAAGTTGGCGAGCGCCGTGATTCGACACTATAATTCCTGCTGCTCCAGCTTGAACTGAAAGCCTTGCTGCAAAACCATGCAAAAAGAAAAGAAAAGAAAATGTTCAAGTATCTGTAAAAACTATAAAATGACTGTCGATATTGCTACTATTTGTATTGTTCTTACCATCCTCGGCAGTGAGCACACCCTTCACCAGAATTGGCAGTCTGGTGATTGTCTGAAGCCACTCCACATCCTATAAATATTCAAAACAAACATATAAATATAAATATATCAGTGGAGCAACTCATCTATACAAAGAATTGGTACATAATCATGCTATATATCATAGGCTACAACTCACAGATTTTGAAAAAAGTCTAGATTCCTTGGTGAAGTAATTTGGATTGCCTAATAATCCTTAACAAGCTTTGGTAATATTTCTTAACTATCAATGAAAAGAACTCGAAAAGAAATTTTATTTAAAATGCTAACATCTTCATGTCTTAAATGTACAACCTCTTTTACCAAATTACGTTTCTAGTTCAATAAAAACATAAAATAAAATATATGAATGCTTTGTCCAGATTAAATTGGTGGCTTATATTACGAATTACAATTTAAAAAAAATAAACAACTTAAAATCCATGGTTAATTGACACAATTTACTATTCACCATAACAATGTAATTACTGTTTTGCCTTTCAACAAAAAAAATTAATAGCCTGGTATTAAAAAACATTAATTTTTCGTTGAATATTGGATTGTTTGATGATTGAATTTTGTATTTTTTTTTTTAATAAGGTTGCTCTGGTATTATAACTAGATCGTAAATTTGACATGTTAACCTAAATGACCTCAAATTAATTAAGTTTTTTTAGCTTTTTTATATTGTGATTTTTTATTTATTTATTTATTGTCATTCTTTTTTTCATATTATTTGAATTAATTAAATTTATTAAACACAATCAATCAAATTAGTTGATAACCCACTTTTCCTTAACTTTTTTTTTTTTTCATCGGAAAAAATTTGTATCGAAACCACGAGGCGTAATGCGTGCCTGTATTAACCATAACAAATCTAGCATACCTTCCAGCTCAGAGTACGATCAATTTGACCAGCAACATATGAAGCAAGTCCAGAGTCATCGGCCTGTACAGCCCAACAAAGCCAATCATGAGTTGTATAAAAGAGAGAGATCAATTATTCAGTATACAATTATTCTTTTGAGAATCGTGTAATTATTCAGCATAAGAAATATATTGGAACTCACCTTGTCCATCTTGCCAAGGTCCAAACCTTCGAAGTTCTTCAATGTCAAAAATGGTGGCAAAGAAAATCTTTAAGAGAACAAATCAGCAGAAACTATATTTAGTCAGAATCAGGATATATCACTCCTTTGCACTAATGGTTTGTTAAGGTTAGTGTTAATATGAAATCTGCACCTGTTCTTGATGTCAGACTCCCTGCGGCCCAACCTTGGGGTATCAACTGTAAGAGCAATAGCCTTGAAACCAGCCCTCTCAGCTCTTCTGACAAGCTGAGCAACAACATTCCTGTCCTTGTATACCTACGAGAACGAACATAAAAGGCATTCGTGAAGCAAACTGTTGAATCTGCAAGCACACCTGAAAACCAAGACATGTTGATCCAACAAATAGAAGGGCATCAAACATATTATTTCAAGCTTACATAGAGCTGGAAAAAGCGGATGCCAGGTCCAGTGGAAGCAACCTCTTCGACACTGGAAGTAGCCCATGAGGATAATGTCTGAAATAACCAGAACATTTAAAAATTAAGCACAGCAGACATCTATGATTGAAGTCGAAGAAGCAAGGACATGTATGAGAAGCATGTCAATGCTCAAAATTTGTCTAAAACTTTCCTCAGAATTTTTTTTTTTTGAAGAAAAATGAAAAAGCTCGGAGGTATAGAACAACCAGAAGAGATTTCTGAAACACTCTTTGAAAAATGTCATCATAGCACCATTTCAATGTTTGAGGGTATACACTTCAGTTAAAGGGTTTCACATAAAACCATTTGCATTTCACAGCTCAAACAATCGCATATCCAATAATCGTAAGCAAAAAATGAGCGTTGGAACAGTCTTCAATTACTTGCAATCAGCAAAATTATCAGGGAAGAATGTGAAAAAACATGAACAAACTGGAACATGATGTTAGCTCCTCTATTTTGGTGTCAACTTGTTGAATTGATGCTCTCTATCCTCAAAAGAGAAACATAAGCAGTGCCTATCAAAGTAGAAATTCAGGCTTTGAATGATTGCAGTACACAGAAGGTGGTGAAAAAACAAACCATGATTGTCCCAGCAGCTGATGCAGCTCTTGCTGTAGCATACTCCCCTGCATTAAACGAAAATGATTTTATCAAACTACGGACCACGCCCTTCTTTCAACAGATTCAAGGGCCAGATTAAACCATTAGCAGAAGAGACCCGTTACCACTGACAGACCAAAACTGAAGCACACTGCTGCATACCTTCAGGATGAGCCATTTTCTGCATGGCAGTTGGAGCAATCATAATAGGCATTGATATTTTGAAGCCCAAAACAGTGGTGGCCATGTCTATTTTGCTCACATCAATAAGAATACGGGGTCGAAACCTATGTATCATTCAAACCAAAGGAAACACATTACTAAACATATCAATGCATAAAAATTACCTCACCTACGAAGCAAAAAGGATTCCAACGACAATCAAGTTCCACATCCAGCGTTGTGTCTATAAACTACAAAGATAAACAGACAAAGGCTCACAGAATTCTTGAGAATGCATTTCTGTTTTCTGCTAGAGTCCACTGGTCCTCTGCCCCAGAAGCATAGTAGTCAAAGACCATCTTTGGTAACTTTTGCTTGGCGATGGCCTCGTACTCCATGACATTGGTTATCTCCATCTTTAAAATCAACGGTTAAATCCCCCCTCTTACACAATCTGTATTTAAGAACCAACACACTGATCACCGATCAATAAACACAAGAGGTCATATCAAAGTTCAGCGACGGGGAAAAAAGCACAAATTAACACACGAGATGGGGTCTCAACTCTCAACTAGTATGTACTATTATTATTACTCTAGCCATGCTGAAAGAATCTTCCCCAGAGCATCTAAAATCACGGATACAGAGAGAACAAAAACACAGAAAGAAACAAAAAGTGAATTTTTTTTAACAAAGTATGGACTTGAAAAAAAGACTTGCACTGTCCAGGTACAAGGAACCGAAACGTATCAACCTACAAGTGGAACTCCACACACGATAGGTGTATAAGATATAGATAAAGAGAAAAGGAACAGGCATATGTTTTATCTTTTGTCCTCAAAGTAAATATAAAAAAGGTCTAAAGCCTAAATCAAGAAACTTTACCACTTAAATTAAGTATGCAGTGAAAGAAGAAATTGCAGCTCAATTTGCTCAGCTTAAAGTTTTAAAACACTCAAAGACAAACAAAAATCTCTAAAATCATAGCTATGCTGGTAAACAGGAGCTCAAAATGAAACAGGGTAAAAGATAAAAAGACCCACAAGAAAGAAACGTGGAAACTTAAAAAGTACTATAACATAATAAGCAAGTTAAGAGAAGTGAAAGCGGGAAAAACAGACCTCTGATGAGAAGCAGGAGTGTGCACTAGAGTCGTAGTGCATGCAAGGAGAGGAGTGGAGAGGAGTCCTGAGAGATTTGAGTTGGAGAAAGAAAGAGAACGCAAAGAGGAGGTTAATTATATGAAGGCATTTGCATGGAGACAAAAGTGGTGGGGCTGATATGAGACCATATTTATGTACAGTGGATAGGGATATAGGAGAAGAGAAGAGAAAAGAAGAGGGGGAAATATGCATGGTGATGGGAGTGGATGAGCATTTGGAGGTGAGAATTTAAGATCAAATCCTATCACTGTGGATTGGATGCTTCTCATCCACATAGCATTCGTGTGTTTCACAGCTTTTTCTCCTTCATTATCTTTTCCATCCGCATAATTTATTTTTCTTAAAGAAATATTGTGGAAAATCCAAAAATGATGAATAAGAGGGATTGGAGAATGAAAGCATGGACAGGGTGGCTCTCCGTTCTTCTTACACTCTTATACAGTTATACCGATGACGTACGGGTCGCAATTGGCGGCTTTTCTTGTGCCCGCCCGAACCAGAGTTCCCATGCCTATCAGTTTATCCTTGACCACGGTGACGTAATTAAGGACAAGTTGGATAGAGGTTTTTTATTGATTTTTATAAAAAAAAAATTAATTTTATTTTTTAATATTTTTAAATTAATTTGTGGATGTCAAAAAAAATTTTAAAAATAAAAAATATAATTTTTATATATTTTTAAATAAATAATATCTTTAAAAATAATCTCTATTATTATTATTATAAATACCCCTTTATCTTTTATCACACGACTTCGTTAATTTTCTTTCTTTAACTGAAACTTTAATCACATAAGAAGCAATTGAATATTTAATTGAAACTTTAATCTCAGAAAAAAGCAATTTAGATTCAAACTTTGTAATTCTAATTTTCTTCTTGAATGTCTGTGATCTTTCCATGCTTAACGCCCCCCCTGCAAATTGATATGGATGGGAATCACCATTAGTTTGGACCTTAGAAAAGTAAACCTGGTTCTAGTATGTTCTTTGGTGGAGACACTTGCTATTTAATCATGTGTTGAAATATGTCGGATCATGATATTTTTATGAAAAACTTTTTCACGTATAAAGTGATAATTTACCTCTATGTATTTGATTCTAGCATGAAAAATAAGATTAGAGGCTAAAGATATTGCTCTCATGTTATCACACCATAATGTAGGAGGTGACAACAATGAAATTCCAAGATCTTGCAATAACATTCTAGCATAGTTCAGCAGTTGTAAGAGCTATAAATCGATATTTAGCCTCAGTACTGGATATAGACACAATGCTTTGTTTCTTTGTACTCCATGATATGATATTTTAGCCTATAAATACAATTTAACCACCCGTAGATTTTCTATCTTTAGGATTCCTAGCTCAATTTGCTTCACAAAAAGCATCTAATGTAGCATTGGATTAAGTGTAGCGAATATCATAATAAATTGCTCCTTTAAAGTAACAAAGAACCTTTTTGGTAGATTTCCAGTGTGGTTCTTATGGAGCATGCATGAATTGGCCTAATTGATTGACTGCATAGCTAATGTTAGGTCTTGTTAAAGTGCAATACTGAAGGGCGCCAACAGCCTGTCAATATTCAGGTGGATCATTTAACAATTTTCTTTTGTGAGCTAAAAGTTTGGGTCTTGTTGGTGTAGCCAAAGGTCGAGCTCCAATCATTTGTGTCTTGTCTAGTAGTTCAGAAACATACTTGGATTGTCTAAGATGAAGTCCCTCTTTATTTCAAGTACTTGAATGCCAAGGAAATATGAAAGATTTCGAAGATGTCTGACTTGAAATGTAACTTGTAACTGTTTGATGAAGTCTTTGATTTCTGAATTATTAGTTCATGTGACAATGATATTATCCACATACACTATAACAAATAGTTTAGACTTTGTGTGTTGTAGTGTAAATAAACTATGATCAACAGAAGATTCTTGAAATCCAATGTCAATTAGATGATTGGAAAACTTTCTAAAGTAAGCCAATAAGGCTTATTATAGTTCATATAATGACTTGTGCAATTTGCAGACAAAATCTAGTTTAGATTCGTCAATAAATCATTGTGGTTGTTCCATATATACTGTTTCATTAAGAAAACCATGCAAAAATACATTAGAAACATCAAGCTATTTGATAGACCAATTGAATGTTATTGTAAGTGATAATATCAATCTAATGGTGGAAGGTTTGTTACTGAGGGGAAGGTCTTGAAGTAATCTATCCCAAATTGTTGATCGAAGCCTTTTGTTACTAGTCATTCTTTGTACCTGTTAATCTAGCCATTAGAAGTTCTTTTAGTTTTATACACCCATTTATTTATTACCACATGAAAACTTTTTAGTCTATAACATAGAGACCAAGTCTCATTAGCTATTAATGCATCAACTTCTCTTCTCATAGCTACTTTCCAATATTTATTTACTATTATTTTATTATAGAAAGATGGTTCTTATTAATTAAAAACACTATAAAAAAAATTTTGAAGGATGACAAGTTGAGTATAAAACTTTATATTTAGAGAATTGTTTTGGTCTTAAGTGGCCAATTTTTTATTAAGTGATAATATAGGATATAGGCTAAGGTTGTAAGGTATCACTTTACTAGACAATATGTGTTCTACTGGTATGTCTTTATATAGTAGATATATTTATGTAAGGAGTTGTATTGATGTATTTGAGCTAAAAAAAGGTTGGCCATGTAAAGTCTCAATAGGTAACTACCCTATAATACTCTTTATCTCTATTACAAAGGGGGTTGTGAGAGTTTCAATGGTAAGAGCATTAGTGAATAAAATGGAATGAATAACTATTTCAGTGAAGGAGTGGGAATTACCAATTTGAATAGTGTTGGAGCAGGTTCAGTTCTAGTCTTTAACCTTTGCTAGAAACATTCCTTCATCAAACATCAAATGTCTAGAAATATAAACTCTGTTATTTTCTAAGTTTAAACATCGATACCTTTTTTTATTGCGTGAGTATCCTAGAAAAACACATTGTTTGCTTTTATGTGCTAAATTATATGATTGATATGGTCTTAAGAAAGAATAACATGAGCAACCAAACACATGTAGTTTGGAGTAATTTGGGGTTTGACCATTTAGGATTTCATAAGGGTTGTAATTTTGTAGCACTTTGGTAGGTAATCTATTGACCAAATAAATTGTTGTTAGAAAGGTAACTACCCGGTAGGTTTGCTTCAGGCATGACTGTGTTAATAAAATTAACCCTAGCTCTTGAATATATCTATGTTTCCTTTTAGTTATTTTATTTTCCTAAGAGTTATATGGATAAGTTAACCTGTGAAAATTTCAAATTTACTTAAGAAGTCTCCAAACTGATTAGACAAAATCACCCTTCATTATCACTATAGAACTATATAATAGAGCATCATAATAAGTTTTTAGCATGAACTTTAAATTTAAGGAAAGTAGTAAAGACCTCAGACTTATTATGTAAGGGAAAAATATATGAGTATCTTAAGAAATCATCAACAAATAAAACATAATAATGACAACCACTTACATAAGTTATAAGGGATGTCTCAACATCAAAATGTACTAAGGATACTGAACTTTTTTATTGATGAGTGGAGTTTGAATATGGCAATTTTTTTTTTGTTTTTACCAAAAGGACATGTAGAACAAAAGCTTGTTTTATTATCTTTTGATAACAAACTAATATAGTTTGACCTTGCAAGTGATTGTAGGATAACTTGTGAGGGATGACCAAGTTTTTAATGCCACTACTCAATTGTAGTCCCTTTCTCTTCTTAAACACATATCCTTTTTCACTCATAGTGGTAAACTAAACAACTTTTTCTTAAGGTTTGAGGTCTTGGTATCCCTATACTCTGTTTGATTTTTTGAGGTTGTTACCTACCTCCATTTATGATTAAGTTTCCATAGTGTAGGTTTATATGAAATGACTAACTAGTGTACTGTTATTATAACAAAGTACAGGTGCATTAAACTCATTCTGGAAAGGATATAGAGGAATATAAGAAATAAATTTTTAAAAACTAATACTTTAACATCTACACCCTGATAGATTATGTTTCTTCTTATAAGAATATACTTGCAAAATGAGTAGAAAAAAAGTCATTCAAGGGAATATACCCAGTTGGCTACTCATATAATGTTAGGAATGGTTATTCTTTAACTGATTAAACTCAAATGAGAAAGTTCAACAACAATTCATATCCAATATAGAAAAAAAAATGAAAGACTATTTAAGATATTGATAATAAAAAAGCCTATAGAGGTTATTAGATCTAGTTGCAAATAAATAACAACTATTAAAATGGTTGAATAAAACAAAGAATACTTTTTTGACATTAAAAGAGTTGAGAAAATCTTTGATCAGTTGGTGCGTGATGGTAAATTAAGCTTATTGGCAATCATAACATTGAAAGTATAAAATAACCTAAGAGGGTGGGTGCATTAGGTCTAAATTGAATGTTTGATACTTTAATAAAATTAACACCTCAATTTTGGCAACAACAATCACACAATTAAGTAAGGGATAAATGAAATACAATAGATAGTTAAAGAAAGACACCAATTTTTTTAGTGGTTTGAACAACCACTTATTCCACTCCTTGAACTTCCATCTAAGTATCCACTATCAAATTACAGTCTTCTTAATAGATAAGACCTTATCTAGTACACTAATATTTTTCAACGATCAAGAATAGAAAACCTTACAATTATAATCTTTTTCAAGGATCAAGATTTAAACATTTTAAATGGTTCACAACCAAATATTACCCAAGTGGTTCAAGTGCCACTTACATTCTTACAATAGATAAAACTCTCACAAAATCTATCACACTTCACAAGAGAAGATCACAAAGGATTAAGCTCAAGTCTTATAGAGATGCAATATAGCTCAATAATATGAAAGAAAGATTTGGTGCAATTTATGATTTAAAGCTTTAAGAGAATGAAAAAAGGGATTACAGCTTTTTGGATAAAGCATCAATTATATAATATTGTGAAGTTGCAAGCACTTTCCCACAAAGTCAAATTGTAGTATTTATAGGTGAAAAACATTGCATAGACATTATTCACATGTGAGAAAATTTGATGTTTCAAAGTTCTCTTCTACTTTGTTAGAAATGGCTAGATACTTTTTATGGAAGAAAAAGAGTTGTTACAAATAACTTAAGTATAAACTATGTTAATCATGTCAAACAAGTTAACTCTTAAGTGTTAAACACTTCTTCTAAAATTATAATTTTACCACTTTAGCTAAGAATGGATGAAAAGTGTTTTGGTGATTAAATGCGCAAAAACAAATGTGATAAATTTTATACTCTTTATTTAAAAGGAATTAAGTCATAATACCAAAGTATTTGATAAAAGTATTTCTTATAAGGTATTTTCAACTATGTTTAATTTTTGTCAATAAAAATATTTTGGATGGAAAAATTTAGCAATTAAAAATAATTTTTAGATAAAACTATTTTTTGAAATGCCAAATCAAATTCTATAAAGACTTGATCATATTAAATTGAGCTTAGGTGTTTTCAAGTCATATTTGAATCCAAAAAGTCTATATTCCTTCAAATTGATATGGAAAATTCCAACAATGTTAAAACCTTTGACTAACACATAACATTACTAATTGTTGTTATCATTAAAATAATTGATCCATGGGTGTTAATGACTTTTTTGCTAATAAACATCCCCACTACAAACAATATTAATAAGAATAATTAATATTGTTGTTCCTTGCCTTCTAGCTAGGTTTGGGGTTTGTTTCTGGGAGTTTGTTCCCTTTATTTCCAGAGAGTATGTTCCATGTTATTGTATATGCCTGTACAGTGGACTTTCTGGTTTCTAGCAATGTTTATTTTTTATCTATATATTTCTAACATTTGATAAAAAAAATAATAATAATTATGAGTGGTATGACTCATAGAAACATTGATACGATCCAAGTAAGGTCAGATTCAAATTTTGACTGAAATGTTCTACTGTTTAATTTTACGCTATTAAACAGAACTTTCAACTAGATTGTTGGATCAGACTTTAAGTTTTATAGGTGTTTATAGACATGCTTTTCTACATGGGTTAAAATTTCAGGTCAATTAAAGTTTAAGAATGGATTATTTCAGAGGGTCAAAGTTATTAGATGAATGTTGTCAAATTTGTCTATCCAGACCTTCATCTACTATTTGGACTATATCTAGAGTTATATAAGAAATTATATTGATATACCAACTAGGTTGGAAAGTATACATCCATACCTTTCTGGTGGTATGTTATAGACCTGTTAATTCATCCAGTCGAGAGAGAATGATGTGTTAGAATAATGACTAAAATCTGTCAAGAATGTATGAAAATTAGAGAAATATCATTTCCTTATATATTGTCGATTCCAGTCAATACAACGATTTCTTAATACTCTTGGAAACATGTATGGTAGCTATTGGCTTACTTATTCTACAAGGATTCCACGTCAAACAATGAGACATTTATGGAAGTAATTATTACCCATAGTTTGCAAGGATTCCATATCTATTATGGAATGTATATGGTGGCAAGAAGGCTTGGGATTCTTTTTTTTTCTTATTTTACAGGATTTTCTAACATATTAAGGAGACTGTATGGAGGCAATTTGGGAAAAAATTTTCAGCAATTAAAAACAAAGTTTTCTAGCTAATTTGGAGCATGATGTTTCGGCAAAGCCTCCAAGTAAAGAAAAGGGAGAGATTTGGCCATACATGGGGATTTATAGTAAGAGGACTTTGTTTTATAATATTTTTATTTATTTATTTATTTATTGTAGTGTTGAATGTTATTAGGCTTAGACTTTAGTCTAAATTGGGTTTGTTTTGGCCCATTAGATATTGTTTTAGGGTTTGCTTCAGTATTAGATTTATGTTAATTGATTACTAGATTGAGCCCATTGGTTTACAATCTAAAAGGGGTTTACTAGTGTTATTTAGAGGGCACTATATATTGCTTTTAATGCTGCAAGTTTCAGAAGTTATGATGATTTGAATGAACAAGATTTTTCCTTTTATTTTGCGTGTTGCAAATAACATTTCTTTATAGAGACAAAGATCGTATATCGACTTATTAAAGACTAACTGGCTTTGTGTCGTCATTTACATACTTTAGGTTTTGAGGTATAGGGTTATCTATGGGTTCAAGTTTTTTTTCCAATACATTTGGTTCTGAGATACAAGGTTATCTCTCGGTTGAGCTTTTAAACCTAATATCCAACCTTCTTAGGTACATGGTTGTATTCCTTAGAAACCAGATCTAGAAAGCACTAGAATTTAATCACATTTATTTTTTGGACAAGAAAATAAAAATGGATGATGATCCATTCCCTAAAGTAACAACATTAGTGGATACCCCCAAACTATATTGGCTTATTGGAAGAAACAAAATAGCAATAAAAGGCAAAGCCCAATCGACCAAGAAAAAGACTAAAATTGATCCCGGACGCTGGTATTAGAAAATGATACACAGGTTATGGTAAAGCTAAAAGGTGGTTCAACTAGCCAATAATATGACTATTAATTAGGTATATACATGCCTTACCTACTTTATAATTCTCCTAAAATTTGAGGATTTTGGGAGTAAAACTAAGCTAGTTGAGACTCAACAACAAGCCAAAATATTCAAGTCTAAGTGACTAGCTAATAATAAGTGTCATAAGCATCAACCATGACAGAAATCATCCAAACCTAGTGATGAAGAGGACAATGTCATTGTTAATAACCATAAACATCTCCTAGACTTATAAAAGAGATAAAAGCAAAGACAATTGTCTAAGATATAGTTTAGGAGATTGCAACACCTAAACACATTGATAAAGATAGATGATTCATAACATACATGTAAACCTTATATTTTCCTAGTGTGAACTCCGACCATAAATAATAATAAATTAGTATACATAAAATATTTACGATCAACAACTTGACGGGAAAAAGCCAAAAATGATAAGTATTAGAAATAATTGAAGGAACAAAGATAAAATAGTAATTCACAAAAAAAGGGAATTTCATATAAATTTTCCTATCATGGTTTGTGACCAAATGGAAAGAAAAAAATAGGAAGGGTCTGAGATTCTTTTAAATGTTTAAGGGGACATAGTAAATGTGTCGTTTCTCAAACACATGTCAAGGAATTTTTAAACACATGTTACGAAAGAAACTAGCTACGAGTATTGTGATATTCATTCTATGCCATCAAAAAGAAAAAGGCGATTGACACTCAATTTGGGTTTTATGAGAAGGACTTTAAGGTCTAGAATAAACAAAAATCATATAGGAAGATGTAGCTTGCTAAAGGATTCGGTTGGCAGCCTCACCAGGTGCAATATGGTTCCAAAATCATAGAGCTAGTTTCAAGAACAAACAGCTGGAAAGGAACCTTGTTATTTGAGAATTAGCTTTGATAAAGTCAAGGATGATCATGACAAACTCTTTAATGAGAATTAGAATTTAAGAGTTTGGAGGGATTATGACAATACCCAATTAACTAGTAGGATTTATAGAAAATCGAGAGTTTAGAGTGGTTAGTTAGTGTTTATAGAGTTGTGGTAGTAAAGTGTATTAAAGAAAGGTTAATTCTTGAAATTTCTCACAAAACCCTATAAATTTGAGCTGTTAGGTGTCAAAAAGCTTATCTTCCTTTGATTTTATTTTATTCCATGCATTTAACTATTTCTATATTATAAGGTTTGTTAATAGAAATGTTAGGTTATATGTTGATTGGGGTTAGGTGATGGAAATTTCAATTTTTAGAGGGTTTGTCATAGGAATTGTATAGTTTAAGAGATAATTTGGTGTGATTGAAGTCAACCATTGGTTTCAAGCCATGAGTGGTTGACCATGATTAAGAAAATTTAAGGGAATCCTAAATTTTAGGTTTAAATTGTGCAAGTTATATGTTACATTGAGGAATCATATATATAATCTAGATTATAATGATTATAGATTGAATTGGGATGAGTTATAACATTTTGATTTGTTTTGAAGGAATGGGTATATAGAATTTTAATGTAATGATGGCTTGAATAAAATGCTCACTATATGTTTGACAGAACCTTTAGACATTGAATTGAATTATGGAAAATGGTTGACAAAACTTTTAAGACATTAAAATTAGGTTATGGAATTGATTGGATAAATGCATGAACATTAAAAATTGGATTATGCAAATGGTGTGTGGATGGATAGAAAAGATAAATAAAAATAGCATATCCATTAAATTGTTCACAAAAATGTTTCATGATGTGAAATAATAAATGTGATGAGTGGACCTAAAAGGTTTGGGTATTGAATCGAGATGTTTTATTGGAATTATGGAGGGACTTTAAAAGTGGGACCTACATTAAGAGGGACACATTATGCAGGAGCTCCAGGTAGGTGTTTGTTGCCTTACTCCTTTAATTAAATTATTGTTTTTGCAAAAAAATTATTTAATTTCATTTATGAAATAAATGAAAAAGATTATGGAAATATGAAATTAAATTAAATTAAAGTTGGTCGTTTCGATAGAGACTTATGGAATTAAAATTTAAAGTTGGTTGTTTAGACAAAGACTTATTATATTAAATTTAACATCATCTATTTGGATGGAGACTTACCATATTAAATTTAACATCTATCATTGGGACAGAGACTCATTATGTTAAACTAGGTTGATCATTTTGATAGGGGTTATTATAAGAAAATAAACTGGCCACATGAGTAGAGGCTAATAAGAGAAGAACAAGTCAGTCGTATAAGCAAGGGCTAATATGAAAAAAGGATTAAATAAATGTTATGCATCCAGGGCAGGATTACTTAAGCATTATGTCTTCAGGGCAGGATAACAAGATATGATGTATGGATTAATATGGGGGTTAACACGTGAAAATAATTCAGCCATAATGATGAAAGGCTAAAGTATGACTAAGTGTATAAGTTAAGTATATCAAAATAAATCAATAATACTAATTAAGATAAGACATGGGTTTTAGATTGTCTAAGTAAATTGAGAAGTATATGATTAATGTGGATTTTTGTTATGATTATTGAAACGAAATAGCAAACATATGGATATTATGGGGTACAAGTTACAATTATTAAATTTAGGCCATTGAATAAAGTTGTCCTAAAGTATGAGTCAAGGATAATGAAAATGGATTTATGAATATGATCTATCCTAAGGTATAAGTTTTCGAGTATTTACATAAATTAATGGGTTTTGATGATGTGTGCAATAAGGGTCATCAATGCATGACTATAATAATATGTGAACTATGAACATAAAAATGGAATAGGAAATACTCAATCAACATGTTGTTACTCATTTTTAGGCCTATGACCATAATAATATGTGAACTATGAATATAAAAATGGAATAGTAAATACTCGAGCAAATTTTTGATTAAGTGAAAAATTGACAAAAGCAAAGAAGAAAGGAATGTTTTTCGAACCCTGTTTCAGCTGTTTTTTGCTCTCTTTATCCTTTCCCTTCATTGCCAAAATCATCAGGATTCTTAGATTAATTAGGAGTCTTCATAATGCTAAACTTGTCCCTTCTTTATCTGGTCTTTAAGTTTGGATAAATCCCTCAGAATTTGCATTAAAAAAATGATTTTGCTGCTATCGTAACTCTGTTGTAATACCAATTTTGTTCCAACTTAGACTTTGATTCTAACTTGGTTTTGCGCAATATCTGATCATCCCAGCTATATTTCATCATTCATGACATGTTAAAGAATTGGCCTGCACCTTTATTGGGTCATAGGGCTTACTGTTCTTATGTCAGACTCTCAGTCAGATTGGGATGCTTGGCATTGTCAGTTTTCGAATCAGATTACGAGATCTTTTTGACCAACCAGATTGCGCCCAGATTCTGTTCTTCAAAACAAATTTATCTCACTTTGAACCCTTCATAAAAGTTGTAGTTCTATACGTTTAGATGAATTTGGGTTTTTGAATCACCTAATTTCAATATCAGATGCTCAAGATATTTCTGTTTGAAGGTCTAGCATGAAAGTAAAGAATCCTGCCGCGAGAAGGGTTCTAGCCCAAGTTCGCAGGTCTGATTCAAGGGATTGCGGGCCGGTTTGAAGGAATATTTTTGGACCATAGACTGAATTGAAAAGTGCTAAAATAAAAGAGTTAATTGAAGATAAAATTAGAACGAAATGGGCAGGTTTTTAAGAAGTTGAAGAGGGGGACTGGATCATCAGAAAATGACAAGAATTCTACCATGCCAGATAAGAAAATACAACTTTGCAGCATAGTACTGTTCATTTGTGTTTTGAATAGTACCCTTCTCCATCTAAAATTCTTTCCTTTTCTTTACACAACCCACCTCGTCAGCAATTCTTTCCTTTTCTCTACACAACTATTCCCATTGGTTTCCATGATTTCTTTCGCCCGATTTTTGGAGCTGCAAATCACGCTTTTTTCAGCTTCAATCCAAAGGAGACAATAGCTTTTATGCCTTCTCTATGCCAGCTGCAAAATGACATGCAGAGAGGAACCTCACCATCATCTAATGGCTGGGATTTCATCCCTAACACAGATGGCTGGGATGAGGTGTTAATGTGGAAAGTAATGACTAATGATCACAGAATAGGAATTAGAATATTTTAGTTTTCTATTTTTGCTTTATTTGATCACTCAAGATTACATCATAGAATTAATGTAATATTTGTTTCCTAATAAGAGTTGTGATTAGGCTATATAAACCTCATCTGCTAGGAGAAACAAGAGAGAGAGAGAAGAGAAACAAGAGAGAGGTAGGCAACACTAGATAGAGAAAAAAGAAAACAGAGAAGAAAAAAAGGAAAAAAAAAGAGAAGAGAAACAAGAGAGAGGCAGAGAAAAAAAACAATAAAGGCAGAAAAGAGAACAGAGGAGAGGAAGGAAAGGGAGATTAGAAAGGAATAATGGAAAGAAAAATCATCAAAAGCTAAAGCAACCAGGGATTGCCTTTCGTTCTTTGCTCCCATTTTCTACAAACAAGATCATCAGAACATGGGGAACAGAGGAGCTAAAACCAGTAAAGAGAGAGGGACGAAGACGCAGAGATAAAACTCAGAAGACGGACGACAACAGAGAATAGAAAGGAAGGGTCGTCGCGATGTCGAGCTCTCGAGAAGGTACGACACAACATGTAGTACAAGTTAAGGTGGATGGATTTAGATTGATGAATACATCTAATTTTCTAAACTCGAGTTGCGAGTTTTGTTAGTTTAATGAATCCAAAAAAAATATGAACATAGTGAACTCTAAATTGGACTAATTAATCCAAAATTAATTTGACAATATAGAGCCAGTACTGATCGAGTTATAAGACAATGCTGGTATGAATTCTTATGAAAAGAATTCCATGAAAAATTTTGTTATGACATGTAAGATGAGACTTGGTGGTTTTGTATTGGTTATAGACGGTTAAATTACATAACTGTGAAGAAAATACCCTTTCTTGGATCTAAAATCATCTGACTAATTAAAAAAGACATATGCGTATATAAAATCATATTAAAACTGAATAATATTAGTCAAGAATAAAGGAATGGATTGTGATTAGAAACAAGAAAATATATTGAAAAGACACATGAATACATGGATATTATATGGATGTGTAATTACTTAAGCATTGAAATAGCTAGGGAAGTATGAAATGAATTATCCAGATCATGATGTGGAGATAATTACCATTATATCATTTTGTATACTTGGAGATGTTGACTAGATGAAAACTTATACAGTTTCTTATTGATTGAATAGGTTGAAGTTATGATGTACAAATAATGATGGATATATGTTGGTAAAGGTGGTTTAATTTGATGAAGAACTAAGATTATACTTTGACTACTACTTGAGGGATGTCAAGAGTGATGATGAAAATCATGCCTAAGTGATAGGATATTTATCCTAGTAATCTAATTTCAAAATGAAATTTGGCACTATTAAGCTATGAATATATTGAATTGTAGAACAAATATGATAAAAAGGTTAATTACTACAGATATGTAAAACAAGTGTATTATATATTTGATTACTAATTGGTCTTTATTGGTACAGATATCAATAAAACTAGTATAATGGGATGAGTTTTTAAAGACCGATGGGTAGGATATTAGACTAGGAAAGACGCAAGCTACGATGATATGTTACGTAATGATAAAAGAAAGATCTAGCATTAAGGAAAGTTAAAGATAAATTATAAAATTGGTATGGGTCTTATACATGGGAAATGGATCGTGATGCTATGGTTATTTTTAAGGTTTGAAAAAAATATTAGTGGCAATAAATATGTATATCATTAATTTATAATCTGTTATATTTTATGTTACATATGTATCCAACACATTTGTTTCAACTTTATGACCATTCTTCATATTCTTCTATGTAATTAGTGTAAATATAGGAAATTGTAAAACAATTTAATGTATTGTATCTTGATTTATTTCTTGTGTTTTAATTAATACACTATAAAAATTTATATGCGAGAAAAAAATGACACCTCTTCTTGATTTTTCATGTTGATAGTTTTATAAATCAGTATACACACATTCACACACATATTGAGTGGATGAGGATTGTGCTTTCGAGTGGTATGCCTAAGCCTATCTATGAGTATGGATTGTATGAGCTATTACGTTTGACTTATTATTATTAGTTACAAATATTTTAAAGCAAGATGAGATTTTTGGCAGAGTTCTAATGCAAGGGAAACTCTATCAAAATTTCGTTAAAAAATGGATAATTTCTTACTTTAATAATAAAAAAAGAAATCTCACGTATGATGGATATATATATATATACACACACAATGTAAAAATTGTATTACATGCAATAAATAAGAGTGACTCTATAAGAGACAAACTCTAAAAAAAAATATCCTATTTACACATAAATGTAAGCATCAAATGAATAATGGTGCATTAGAAATTACGAGTTGTTACTTGACCATTTTAAAGGCTAAATTTCATTAAAAGTTTGGGGTTACATTATATCTTACCAAAAAAACAAGTTTTAGAGACTGAACAAACTAGTCCTATGATCAAATAACTTCAAGCACCATTTCAGCTATTTATAAGAGATATATAAGAACGATAAGCACTAAACAAGATTTTACTTAATCCTATATAAGGCAACAATATTGATCATAAATTAATGTTTTGTAAAAAAAACATGATCATGCCATATCTTAAAACCTTAGTATAAATAATGGAAAAGGGTTTTAACATCAATAACCTCTTTGTCCACTCAATAGGTTGCATTAGAACTTGAGCTACTATGGAGGCAAATCACTAATAAAATCTCTAAAATGGTTTCACATAAATAGTTTAAGAAGTAAATAAAGAGCAATTAACCCTATGTTGAAACAACAACAATCCAATATAGTGCTAGGATACAGATCAATCTATAACTACAATAACATGAAAACATTATCCATTATGTTAGGCCTATAACCATAAAGCTTGAGCATAGAAAATTAGTACAATCATGGAGTAAGGTATTTTTTTATGAAACAAGAGAATGCTAGTAAATTAATAACCTCAACAAAGGACAATCATACACGTATTATAGAAAAGGCAATAGTAATAGAGGTCAAGGTACTAAAGTAACCACCCAAACAAAGGATTATCATGTACCTATTATAGAAAAAGACAATACTAGTAGAGGTCAAAGACAATAATAATGTTTAAATCTCAAACAAATCTACAGGGTGTGAGATGACTTGAACATATCCTTTTATTTAAATAAAAAAGTAATCAAAAGAAGAGTATAATATGATTATCAATGTTATTGGCTTCTTGGATGATGGTATATTAGATGAAGGTATAAGACTCTTTGTAAAATATAATATGATTATAAGACTCTTTGTAATGATAACATGTAACAAAAAAAAGTCAAAAGCTTAGAGTTTTAAATCTTAATATAATAACTAGATAAACATAGCGTATTAAAGAAAGGCAATGGATTAACAATACCTTTTAATGCAAAGATGACTTACCATGATTAAATTATATCCACAAACATAGTGCTCACTCTACCATACTCCTTTGAAGTGAAACCTAACCAACCACCCTACTTGAATAATGACTATAAAGATAATGTTGAATGAAAAGGTATAAATTATTAAAATGGACTAACTAGAACATATGGCCGATAAGTATTCAATTCTCTCATTCTCAAAGCAAGCATTGACTACAAGTCTCATATAAATTACAATAAACTAAAATGGTATTCTAGTACAAAAACTCATTATTAATAATGATGCAGCACTTAACATTTATTACTAACCTTAATCAATAAGATTGGTTATCAGATATAAATCCTTGATTAAAAATATTTGAATTAGCAAAATTTTAACCCAAAGATAAAATAGGTTAAATCAAATATAAAAACTAAATTAAATGAATAAGGTGAAAATTGAATGAAGTGGAATTGATGACATGATATTAAATTATTAAAGGAAAATAAATTAAGAAAAAATGGGGACAAAAATAAAGATAAGAGATTGTGGGTTAATGTGTAAATAATAAAAAAAATTAAAATTATAAATGTGTTATTTCACTTCTTTATGGTCTGCAACAAGCTTTAAAAAAGAGGGGAAGGGTTTTTGAATTTTCCTTCTCAATTCTTAACAAAATCAGATGCAAAAGGTTAACTTTGAGGGATCACAAGCGTATTTGAGGATTAAAAGAAGAAAAATTGAATGTTTAAAAGGGGTTTTAACAAACTAAAAGTGAAGGATTTAGAGAGATTTGAAGGATAAGAAGAAAGCTTAAAAGAGCTACGGTTATTTTTTCATTTTACACTTGAATTATCATCTAATTTATCAATTTGATTTAATTTTTTGTATTTGAGATTTTAGATATGTTAACACTACGTTAGGAGAATTAAACTTATATATGAAAGCCTAAATGAATTTGATTAAGGATTGATGTTTAAATAATTAATTTTATGTTAGGGTTTGTAAAAGAAATTTGAGGGAAATGCAAATGGATGGTGAATTGAACCAATTGGGTTAGGTTAGCTTGTGATGAGTGTTAAATCATAAAGAAATAATGAAGAAAAGCATGGTGTCTCTAAGGGCATATTGGGTCAGCTAAGAGAGAACAAGTTAGCATGCAATGAAATTGTGTTTGCTTAAGAAAATTATGAGAGATTAATGCATAACATTGTGTGGGAAATGAGTTTGGTTATGTTATATAAAATGAGTAAAATCTGCATATGGCAGCGATTTGAAATGTTAAAGAAGATTATTGCATTTAGAGGTATAGATTATTGTGCAGTGCTCGACTTCTCATGAAAGGGAAAGTTATGATTAAAAGCTTTAAGAATAAATCATGGTATAAAAGAGGTTGTAGTGCCGGCTAAAGAGGAAATAAATTGAAAGTGAATGCCATTATGATCATGGTTGTGGTAGTGTGTGTACACACACACACGCGCATATTTTCCTTAAAATAGTTTTGAATATTTTTAAGAAAATGTGAGTTGGATTGATTGGTTATTAGAAGGTTGGAATTAGTTATATTATAACATATATGAAAGGGCAATGCTTATTTGAATGACGAGAAGATGAATAGAAATACTTGGTTATTTGTAAAATCCATAGATGAAAATTAGACAATTTCATCACCTAATTTCCAGAAGAGATTAGGGCATAAAAATGATAAATTTAGGTTAAGTTTCTTCATATAAGTTATAGCCATAGATGCTAGCTTTTCAATGGAACTGATCTTATGTAAATTGAGTTATAAAACTCTAGATATGAGTTAAAATCCAAGGGGAGGTCGAACTGGAACCATATTGAACAGTTTTACATGTTATGATAACGAGTGATTTTGGGTGCGTTAATGACAGAACTGGGTTTTAATTCCTTCTTTGAAATTGTAGCTCTATGTCTTAGTTTTCCATAGAGACAAGCCACACCTAAATCTAAATTCTACAAATTTAGATATAGTCGAATAGTGACTAGTGTTCATGAGAAATAAGTTGAAAATGATAGAGGTTATGAGAGTGAAACTTTCAATGTGAACTAAGTGTAAATGGTGATTATATGTTGGTGGAATCAAACTAAAAAATGTTATGGAATGAGGGAAAAAAAAAGAGTTAATGGTTGGTGTTGTTACCTATTTTTTTAGGGCTCCACATACAAAAAAAAAAGGGGAAAGGAAAATACAAAATAATCAAAAAATATTGGAAGAAAATAAAAAACAATATCAGTAAAAAGAGTATATCCGAACGCCTAGGGAATCACCGAAAATTAGTTGAAGAGGATCAAATATGCAAGATTGAAAAAATTTAATAATGTATTTTCGACTGATGAAGGCTCTAATGGCAAAGAAAATTCAATTCGAGAAGAAAAATTCAAAATTGGATGTTTAAAGACTCAATTAGAAATTTTCAAGGTTTAATTGAATTTATTGAGGGCTTAATTGCATGAAAACTAATTTTTTAGTCAATTTAGGCTTTAATTGAAAGATGTTAAAGTCTAGGGGTCAAATTAAAATTTTTAAGATTTAATTTCGTTAAATCAGGGACTTAATTGCATAAATATAAAAGTTTAATGGGTAATTAGGACTTAATTGAAGAAATTCAAAACCAAAGACCAAACTGGAAAAGGCGTGTGAATGTAGGGGTTGAAATTGATCAAATCGGGGACCAAATAAAAAAAATTGGAAGTTGTTTGGTCAATTGAGGGTTATAATGCACAAATTTAGAATCAATGACAAAAATGAAAAATATGGCCAATTTAGTGGGTGATAATTGAGTTTGTCAGGGGTGAAATTGCAAAAAATTAAAAGTTTAAAGGCAATTAGGGGTGTAATTAAAAGAAATTAGAAGAATATGGACTCAATTGAAATTTGCAAATCCCAAATTTCAAACCTTAATCTCACCTAAACAACGTGTCATTCAAACTTAAAGAAGAGAAGGTGAGTGACATGTTGTCCGATCGACTTGACCTTTGTTTTCAATAATTTTGGTTAATCGAGTTGGCAACTTTAAACAAATGAATGTGAAGCTACAGACCTTCAAATTAAGCAAAGTTGGATTCAAATGAAAGGTGTGCATCCCCTTTATTAACTTCAGGTGGTCATTAACGATGATGACATCAGAATCACTCCGACAAGGCCTCGAAAGTAGGCAACCCAGTTAGCTTTGACAATTTTGAATGGTCGAGTTGACAACTTCAAATGAATAAATATATAGTTACAGACCTCCAAATTAAGCAAGGTTGGATTTAAATGAAAAGAGTGCACCTGCTATACCAACTTTAGATGGTCTTAGGCGATGATGATATTAGAATTGCTCCAACAAAGCCTCGAATGTGGGCACCTCGATCATTTAAGGGTGAAACCCAATTATGTAAAAAAACTAGCTTTTTTTTCATTCGTTCACTCTCAAAGGCCTCTCGTGGGTTTTTATCAAGGGTTCACAACCCTTCCCTTAAGATCAAGGGTCAAGAATAGATTCAAAATCCTCCCAAAAACCTTATAAATACCCTTGAAGATCAAATGATGAAAGCTAAAAAAAGAGAGAAAGGAGTAGCTATCTTATGTACCTTTTTAATCCAAAAGCATGCCATTATAGCTTGCTTTAATTGTTTTTTATTCATTTTTTATTCTATATTTATGTTTACAAGCATAGCAAAAAGTTTTGGAATGTTTAACAAATGATGTTGCATTCACCTCTTTGCTACTATGTTTTCCATTTAATATTGTTATTTTTGAAGTTTTTTTTATGTTTTGATAAATATTTATTGTTGTTTTAAGTTTGTTTTTAATATATAATGTTGTTTTAGTTTGTGTTTTGACCTTGCTTATGCATATTAATGTAAAGGTGTTTACCTTGGCTTTGTTATGCATGTTCATGCACAAAATGGGTTCAAAAGGCCAATTTTGAATCCATGTTGCATGAACATATAGGTTGTGTTAAGTTTTTATTGTTTTGGATTTAATACCTCAAGTTTGATTTTGGTGTTTTGATGTTTTTTGTTAGTGTTTTTGATTCAAATATATTTGTAAATGTTAGTGTGACCTGTTGGGATAAAGAAAGTATGTTTTAGAAGCCTAAAAAGTCAATTTTAAAGGCTTAACAGTGGCTGCATTCTAGGCATGTTCTAGGTTTGTGGATAAGCAATGTTTTTCGTGTTCTTGTGAAGAACATTGTCTTAGCTTTATGATTTGGATCAATTTTGATCCATAATAACCTATGGTTTATTCACATCAATAACATGTTCTAATGAGTTTAGATCTTAGGATTTAGTTTCGATACCGAAACCTATTTTTGTGAAATCGTGTTGATTCGTTGAAAATTAAAGTAAATGGATGTTAGATTATTAATCCTTACATATTCCTAACATGTCTATGCCGTTGGTTTACCCATATTAGGTATAATTTGAATTTCACGTTTGCTAGGTTCGGTTTTGGGTTGTTATCGTGTTATTCCCAATAATATCGTCTTAGCTATATGATTAGGACTAATTGTGGTCTTTTTCTTTGACCAAAACACTTCTTTGGCCATGATTAACAAGTAATCTAGAGTTTATTTTCATAAATAATATGTCTACAACATATTTTAAGCCTTCGGTTTTGGTTTTAAATCGAAACTTATTTTGACAAAATCATGAATTTTTATTGAAAATCGAAGAGATTGGATGCTAGATTATTATTCCTTGCATGATTTCCAATATGTATGTGCTTTTTATTTGACCAAATCTGGTCTGAATCTAAGTCCACGTTGCTGGGTTCATTCGGGTTCATGTCTGGTGTTCTTCATTTTTGTGCATGTGATCCGTTTTATTCAAGTTTTTTTGAGTTTTTGTGTTTTTGGCAAGTTTAATCTGTTTTTTTGGCTTTGATTTTGTTTTTAGTTGGTTTTCAGGTTAAACCAGAATTTTTTATTCGGTTTATGGTCGAACCAAAGTTTTTAAGTTAACCCAGACGAGTCGACCTAGTCTGGTCAAAAACATCTGGGTCACAAGACTTATACCCTGTTTGGTTTTGCCACTTTTTTTTGTTAAGGGTCTTTTAGTTTACGGGTGTGTTTGGCAAACACCCTTTAGGCTTATTTTGGTTAGTTTTATTACAAGAAAAATGAGTTTTTTTTACCAAACAAAGTCCTAAAAAAATAAAAATAAAAATTTCATATGGCCAAAAATCCTAAATTTATTTTGAGCATCTTTTTAAAGAAAATTTAAAACATTTTTGGCATTGTCTTAAAAAAAAAATATTGCATGGATTTTACAAAAAGTACATAAAATTCCAAAGCATTTTGGCCTATATATTTAAAAAGTGTTTTTAAACTTTTTTTTACTAGAAAATATTATTCACTTTTAATATAAGAATAGAAAAAACCTAAAAAGTGTTAATATCCAAATTATTATTAGGGATAATAATAGTTATTTACTTTTAATATAAGAATAAAACATAAAAAAGATGCTAAAATCCAAAATATTATGAGAGATAATAATTTTATTGCTCACTTTAATATAAGAATAAAAAACATGTACAACCAATTTATAAAGGCAAACACCTTTTGAATTTGAAGAAACCACCTTACCTAGGTATAAAGATAATCATCATTTGATCATGAAAAATCACCTATATATATTGCCTATTTTATATTTATATTACAGTTCAAGAAAACAAAATTTGTCATGAAATTTATGAGGCATTACAATTTTATACCTAGAAAATATAGTCTTTATCATTGAGGGGAATATAACTTTTATATATAAGCAACAAGGTTTCCCATAACTAAAGGGAAATAACCTTTATATTTAGGTAACATGGCCTTTATATCCAAGAGAAGTATTGTCTTTGTATTTAAACAAGGTGATTTTTTATGATCAAATGATGATTATTTTTACTTTATAATGGTAATCTCAGGCTCGGCATCCATCAATTTCATCAATGGTATAATGATACACCATTATAGATACAAAGTCATAAGGTTACAATATTTTCTTGATTCTATACATGTAAATTTATTTACAAAATTTTTATAAGGTCATGTCTAATGTGAAATGCAAGATCTAAGTCATTTAGGAGAAGGTACACGTAAGATCATGGAAAATAATATTAATATTTGTACCATTATGATTACTAATATTTGCCAAAACTAAACAAGCAATCACCACATCTTTAACACATTTACAAGCACATCATTTTTTTGCCAAATCCCTAATTTAATACATTTGTTTTTCAATAACCAATAAACATCATTTTTTCATACTTATTGAGTTATCATTGTCATGCTTATAATGACTTTTTGATTAACAATCCATTTTTTAGCCTATCTCAAAACATTCATCACTTATACCATAAAATTAATTGTATTCATTGTAATGTGACAATCATGTTCATTCATGTTTTGATTTAACCATTTTCATGAAATTATCTCAAATACTCTAAACTTCATAGTCCAAACCAATTTAAGGTTCATTACCCCTTGCTATACACATAGGTCGTACTTAGTTTAATTATGGATTTATAAATCCATTTAACGCCCTTATCATTTATAAATAACATTTTAGCTCGCCATTAGTGTTCATTCATTTCAATATTTATTATGTCACTTTTGACCAACTAATTTTTATTTATTTATTTTGACTCTTATAGTGTCATTTATAACTCATCAATATCATTTTTCAATCCAAGCATCTATTATATCTATTATGGCTTAAAACCCATCCATATATTTTTTTTTTCATTCTTCAAATTTTTTATACATATTCATGGCTCAATCATTTATTCATTTTGAATATTTTTTATACTTATTTATGACATATTCAAGTACTTTTTATCTTAAATATTTCTTGTGAGTATTTATGTCACATTCATATCCTTTTCATAATTTTTTTTTTAATCACTCATAGCTCATACTTCAACATGATATCCCTCACCATTGTGGTCAATTTAATTCATATAATATTAAATTTCATTGTTACAGTCCATTTAATTAAATTCAACTATCATGGTCTAATTAATTAAATCTCACAATTGTGGTTAATTCCAGTTTCATGTGTTAAATTTTATTATTGCGGTCCATTTAATTAAATCTCATTGTTGTGGTCTAATTAATTAAATCTCACTGTTGTGGTTAATTTCAATTTTGTGCGTTAAATTCCGCCATTGTGGTCTATTTAATTCACAAAATATTAATTTTCTACCACAAAATCATATTTGTTTTCGTATCATTTTCCCTATGTCATACCCGTATTTTCACTTAATGTCATTACCCTCCTCAAATGCATAATTTATGTAATATCATTCTACTACTCTAAAAACATAATTTACATCATTTTATTTTCCTACTTTATAAGCATATTTCACATAACATTAAATTTAT
>Ga0325414_1000858_pt1 | contig 27305 bp, 11 predicted proteins | sample PopdelMetagenome_8_FD_206183 | JGI IMG/M metagenome (GOLD analysis project Ga0325414, IMG submission 206183) | Populus deltoides microbial communities from Bellville, Georgia, United States - Leaf-PdKOR-R3 | ecosystem: Host-associated > Plants > Phyllosphere > Phylloplane/Leaf | place: USA... | reverse complement strand
AATTTACCAAGCCATTCGCCTCCCCCAAAAAAATTGCTGATTCTCGAAGTAAAATACTGATAGAGACATGACGCATCATGGAAATAATTGAGATAAGAAGTGGGCCTTCCTAAAGTTTATAATACCAAGAGTACTTATTACATGTCTACCAAGATATGCTAATTAGGATTCTTTTTTGGTTTTCATGCTAGTTCGAGAGATCTCCCTTCAAGCCATTTTAACTGCGAATACATCCTTTGAAAACATGCTAGTGATTTGAGGGTCCCCAGTGCTATGGTCAAAGGGGCCTTTCTAGGGTTCGTGGTTCACTTAATTAATTAACTACATTTTTGGATTAGGGCTGTTGTGCTTATAGGCTGACAATATCTTCTGTTTGCTTTATATGGGACCCAGAATTGGTGGTCTAACTTACATGGACTGAATCTGACCATCTAAAGCTCAACTTGGTTCAACTTAGTTCAGTTTGACTGGTTACAAATTCCGCTCTAGCTAGGCATACATGCAACTTTCTCCTAAGAATTCTTTGGAAAAAAGCATATGTAGTAATCATGACCAGAGAACTCCTTGGCATGCATCTCACAATGATATTCTTCAAAACTAAAACTAAAACGAAGCCTGCATGTAATTATATCAACCTTTTAAAATTACTTTTTACATCCTCAGTTAACACAATTACTTATCAGAAAGATTAAAAGATAAAAATTCTCTTATATATCAATAATAAGAATTACTAAAAACATCTATGTAGTGTAAGCTGGTGAAAATTTTACATACCAACTTTCCATAATTGTCCTTGTATATTAATAACCCATCATTGTGCTCTTGTGATTCTACATCTCTATCTATCTATATGTATATATAATTCTTCGTGCCATGCTGCGTGTCCGATTAAATTTTTGTTAACATGAAAAAGTATTTAGGTGTTGTTAAGTACCATACTTTCTAGAAGAAAAAAAAATATGTGGAGGTTGACCACATATGACATAGTCAACTTTGCAAGCCTAAAAACAACCCGAACAACTGATAAAAATATAGTTTGACTAAAAAAATCAAGACAATATCATTTTTTTCAATATTGAGATGACAACATATTGTATCTACTTGAATTTACTCGGATTTATTCTAATTCACTCGGATCAACTCAAGTTAACTTGTCAAATCTCCGACCCAGGTATGAGACCCTAATAATCCTGTAGAAAGTAAATAAAAAAATCATTAAGCCCAATTCTTAATCAATCTAATATTTAAGGATTAAATTGCAAAAAAAAAATCAGTTAGAAAAATTAGTCGAGTTAGCCCGTGAAAACTTAGTCATGAGACCAAGATAATCACATATAAAGAAAATTGAAATAAATTATGAAACTCAATTCTCAATCAACTCAATGTTGAAGGATGAAATTTTAAAAAGAAATCAATTAAAAGAAGGACATAAAAAAACCACCCTAGACAACTCAAGTTAACCGACCAAACCCGTGACCCGAGTCATGAGGCTGAGATAACTTTATAGAAAGCAAACCAAAATAAATTTTGAAGTTTAATTCCCAATCAACCTAATATTGAAGGATGAAATTGAAAAACAAAATCAATTAAAAAAGGACAAAAAAAACTCAGACCAACTTGGCTAACCTACAAAACTTATGATCTGAGTCATGAGACCATGATAACCCCCATAAAAAGCAAATTAAAAAATATAAATTCAAATTCTCAATCAACACAATGTTGATTCGTGAAGTTAAGAAAATAATCAATTAAAAAAAGAAAAAAATAAGTTGAGTTCACTTGTGTTAACCTGTCAAACCCAAGTTATAAGATTGGGATAGCTACATAAAAAATAAATCAAAACAAGTTATGAAGTCCGATACCCATTAAACCCAACATTGAATGATGAAAAAATAAAAAATAAAAACATTAAGCTCCAAATTATAAAAGGCCAAACTATTTCATTGTTCATTGCTACAGTGAAATGCCAAGGCCTTTTAGTAAATCTTGAGAATCAAACTGTAAAAGGTTAAAGCATTTCACTGTTTATCGCAATAGTGAAATACCAAGGTCTTTTAGTATATGTTAATAATTATTATTAAATGGGAGTGGTGTAAATCTAGTCCTTCCATTTAAAAGAAATTATAACTTAATACCTTTATTTTTATAATCAATATTGTAGTTTATTGACTTTTTTAATTGTATGATGCTTTTAGTTTACTAACAAAAATTCAAAATGCCTTTGGATTCCTATTTGGTCCCTTTGTCTCATCATCAATATGGTTTCATAGTGTTGCCTTGTCTAATGGTATGGGACAATAGTATCAAATACAAAAATCATTTTAAATAAAGATATTTTTTCCAATAAAAAAAATTATATATACAGGCTTTTTCGACATGTTTTTGTAGTTAAAAGAATTCTAATGAAAATCAAAAGTTTATGCATCCATATAATCAAATAAATTAAGAACTATATGTATTAATAAATAAATAAAAAGTCATAAACGATAACAAAAAATAAAACAGAGAAAATTAAGACACATATATAGATTAAGATATTTAATCTCGTAAGATGGGACATTAATCTTACAAGATCAACCATTTTGGTGACTAGAATTGGCACCAACGACTTTTTTCTCTCTCTATGCTAGAATTCAGTGACCACTCTCTTTCCTCTCTTAAACCATAGATTAAAAAAAAATCAAAAAAGAACTTTTTCACCAAAATTGAATTGAAAAAAATATTGCATTACCAAATTTTTTTTAAGTGTGAGAATTAAATTAAACTTTTTGTGTGAGTTTTGAAACCATCACCTATTTATGGCACATTTTCTGCTTTAATCCCTTATCTTTCAATTCCATCCCTAGCCAATAAATTTGATTCAATTGTCCTTGGATTTGACCTAAAAAGGATGTAATCACACCAAAAAAAAAATTTGAGGATGAAATTGAAAAACAAATTGAACAGTAAGTCCGCAATAAAATGTGAGAGGATGAACAGTGGATTTATGCTACAGGAAAACACTCACGGGTTTTAGTTTTTTTATTTAATATATATATATCATCATTTGCCAATGAACCACATCCAATGCCATTCACACTCAGCCTATAACCATCATCGTTCACCATCAACCTTGAGTTGCCATCATTCACGCTCGACCGACAGCCATTATTGTTCATCCTTAACCTTTAGCCACCATTGTTTGTGCTTAACCCAAGCCACCATCATTCACCCTTTACCTTTGATCCATGACCACCACCCTTGAATTTCTTCTCTTTTTTTTGCCTTCATTTGCTCAAAATTATTTCAACAATATTGTTACAAAATTGGTTAGTCTTATTATTGTTGCAATGTTCTTTGTTGATGATGTTTATAACAATGGTGGCTGAGTAAGTTTTGTTTGGTTTTTTCGTTTGATAGGGTTTGTGATGACTATAATGGTGGTGGGCTCAATTTGGAAAGCATGACCGTAGTAAAGGTTCAATTTAGTAGAGGAGATGACAATTATGGTGATTATTTGTTCCTTTTCAAAGGATGGTTTATTTTAATTTCAATCTTTTTCCTTAAATAGGGATTTGTACAATTGGGTGAAAGAAGCTAAATTTTTTTGCAAAGGTTAATTTATGAAAATTAATATGCAATATTATGGAATGTGTTGTAATTATATAGAAAATATTGTACTTTGTATAGATTTATCTTATATAATATATTGCACAGTATCACATATATGTTGCTCTAGTCATATAAATAAAAGAGATGGCTAATTGATTATGTAAGCCTTCTAATTAACACAAGCATTGCTTTAATTTGCAAAGTGTTTCCATTGTCAAACTACACAATGTTTTTAATAATTTTTTCTTCTAATTATAAGGGAAAATTGAGTTAAGAAAAAGAGTCATAACACATGCTAAATAACAAATCTATAACATTTTTAATTTTTTTTTTTACAGTGAATAACGACAATAGATAAAATTAAAATACAGAATATAAATTAAAATTAATTCTATAACAAAAGGATGTAAAGTATAATTATTTAAGGAAAGTTGATATGTAAAGTGTTCATATACTTAAACTAACCATATGATATTTTTAGTAATTTTCTCAAACAAAAATTAATATGTTTTCATCAACTACACCAAAAAAAAAGATCATTAATTATTACTTTTTACTTTATCTTTTTGTAGAAGTAGTTTGCATAGGGGCTAATTAAACATTTTAGTAACTAAATGCTGATTCATCGAATTAGTGAATGAAATTCTTAAGATAGTGATTAGATTAATTACCTCATGATTGAATGTGAAAATGAATATGAACTGGATGGGCAATGGTGTACGGGCAACGAATGATGAGTGTGTCTATTTGTGCATGTACTTCTCAAATTTCACGTCAAGAAACCCTAGCTAAAAGACAGCAATAGCTGGCCAAAGTGCATGTTCCAAGTTACAAAAGAAGAAGGAAAAAAAAAATCCAATCCAGTCGTTGGAATCGTGGCTGGAATTTTCCCTTTATCTCTTTTCCTACTTTAGATTTTTGTTGTTTTCCATTTATCGAAGTTTTTGCAACACGAAAAAGTACGTTAACACTAGCACACTCCTCTATTTATTCCCCTTTTTCTGAGGCCTGAGCATGTATATAATCACCCCCATGCCACATATCCTTCCATCAACATTTGCCTTTGATCTTCTACCTTGAGAGATCTTTGTGAATTGTGAGCCCTTTTGCTACTCTTCTCTCAGTTAGCTCTTAGTCTTCTCAAATCATTTCAAAGGTTTGTAACTCTCATCACTATTTCCTTAATTAATCTTCTATAGCTGGCTGCTGATACCTGGCCTATAGGTTTTAAATTTTAATGCAATGATTTTTAATTCTATATAGCTGTAATATAATCATTAACAATGCCTTTTATCTTGATGCATGCAGCAAATATGAGCAGGCCAGGAGACTGGAACTGCAGGTCATGCCAACACCTCAACTTTCAGAGGCGTGACTCGTGCCAGCGCTGTGGGGACCCCAGGACCGGAGGTGATTTAGGAGGTTTTGGTGGGCGGGGTGGGTCAGCATTTGGTTTTACCGGCTCGGATGTTCGCCCCGGTGACTGGTACTGCACCGCCGGAAACTGTGGGGCCCACAACTTTGCTAGCCGCTCGAGTTGCTTCAAATGCGGAGTGTACAAGGAAATTGATTCATCTGGGGGCTTTGATTCCGACTTCTCTCGCTCTAGAGGTTTTGGGGGCAGCACTGGAGGCGGCAATCGATCTGGTTGGAAATCCGGGGATTGGATTTGCACTAGGTATCACATTTTCATATGATTAATTATATAACATGATAATTAATTAATTGACGCACGTAGCATGATCTTGCCTTAAGAAAAACAAAAGAAACATGAATATATGAATGAGACAGGCTTTATGTATTAATACAGTCATTAATTACTCTACACCGTGAATCTTACAAGCTCTTCGTATTCAACTCCTCATTTTTTGACTGCTTTTTTCTTCCTTTCTTTTCTGCAAAAAGGAGATGCTTTATAAAATATCCATCTCACTCTTTCTCTAGCTGTAGGTGTGCATAAAATAAAATGCAAGCTCAACCTATTCATAAAGTAATCAAAAACAATATTGTTAACGTTTTAATTATTCGTATGTAATTCACGGGGCAGGTGGGGATGCAACGAGCATAACTTTGCTAGCAGAATGGAGTGCTTCAAGTGCAATGCCCCAAGAGACCTTAGCAACACAACTTCATACTAGATATAATTTCCCCATTTCCGGGTATGAAATTAATATTGTCTTTAACTTATTTATGGCTTTCAAAATGATATTAATTGCGTTTGGCCTCTCACAATTAATATATAGTATGATTTTTCTTGCAGGGACTGCAGCAACCAAGAAAGACTACATTATTAAAAAAAAATATCACTATTTTCCTTTTCTTCTTTATTTCTTTTTGCGTTGGCTAGGGTCTTGAGGTGATGAAACATGGTTTAAAAACCATGTTTGCTGCTTTAAGCTATATATAAACCCTTGGCATTTTGTCAGGCTTCCTGTAGGAAGTATCATTGTATTTGTGGGCTTTTGATATATTATATTCATTATTGATCTACTGCCCATTTCCCCTTTTGTTCTAGAGACTGCTTTCTTTATTGTATTGTGCATGGTTTTCTTAAAAGAAGATGATTCTCCTGCTTATATATTTCTTTTCTATTACTTGGAATGATTTGCCATCAAACTTTATAGATCCCTATCGCTTTCCACTTAGAGATATATGTACGTATGTGTCTATATATATAGATGCAGCTGGCTGGTTTCACGTACGGAATGGTCCAAAATATAAGCTACAAACTTAACTAAGGAATTCTTCGAAACAGAAATCAAAAGTAAGATGCAATACAGTACGAAAGAAATCATTTGAAAGATTTAGAACCAAGGCATTATAACTCCGCTCCAATGGGCAAAAGGTGGGAGAAAGTTTGTTCATCCGCCTGCTGCCGCTTGCAATTTGAAAAAAATAAAAATAAAATTGATGAACACCCATATTCCTTTTCGCGGCATGCATGATGGAAGAAAAAAGAAGAAGATTTCTTGTTATAATTAGCATCGAATGATGGATGTTTAAAGGATTGTTCGGAATTTAGAGATGTCAAAATAGAACTTGGAATTTCAGAGTTCGGGATTAACTTAAACCTTGTCGCATAAAACTTTTGATAAACTTCGTAGAAAAAGAAGAGGAAAGAAAGAAACATCGGATTCCCTTCATTGACCTGCACTTAGATCTTCAAAAAAAGTGGCTATGCAATCATCAATGCCTATAGCACTACGGCATTAGGCTTTAGGGGAGATTCTTGTCTTCCTTTTAAGCTAGCTTTATGTTTGATATTTTCCCTGTATTATATGTTGGAAAATGTTTTGTATGACCCCATGGATATCGACGTACACATGATCTAACTGACTAGGAGTGTTATTTTTTCTTTTTTTTTTCAGCGCAATCAAAATAAATGATGCAAAGTTTATCCAATTAGATTATAATATAAATTACAAAAAGACCCACAGGTTATTAAAGGAACTAGAAGATATATCAAATTAAAAAGCTCCTAGGGAAACCATAATTGGTTTAATTCCTTATAGATATGGAACACTTGTACCTCCTATTCTTTTGCTCAAGTGAAAATCAAAACGGTTTTCCAACAAAAGATCCATCATCATGAGCATTTATTTTTCCTAGTTATTTTAAGATTTATTACATGGTTAGGTTGTAATTTTTTTTTATTTTTTTTAATGGGAGTTAGAATTTTGTTGGATTTTTTTTCTTAAAAGAGGAGTTCTTTTCGAGTAGAGTAGTCTAACTCGAGGTATTATTTTTTTTAATTATGGATCACGTGAACAAAATAAAACTTAAGGAAAAATATATACTTGTTAAGAAGGTTTTCTAATTAAATCAACTATTAGTCAAACACAATTTGATTATATTTATTTTTTCTAGTTATTTTTAAAATTATTATCTAGTTAGACTAGAAAGTTTTGATTTGTTCTTTTTCCTAATTAGGAGTTAGAGTTTTGTTTGGTTTTGGTTTTTTCTAAATAGGTTAATGGAACGAGTTCTTCTCAAGGGTAACTTGATTCAATTCATTATTTTTATTATTATTATTATGGATCAGGTTGACAAAATAAAGCTCAAGAAAAAATCTAAACGTTTTAACAAGGTTTTCTTACAAAATTGACCATATATGACAATAATTGACCATGATCAATCAAATGCAATTTTATTGTATTTATTTTTTTCTAGTTATTTAAAATTCATTTCAGTTAGGTTATAAAGTTTTAATTTTTTTTTATTAGGAGTTTGAGTATTGTCTAGTTTTGATTATTCTAATTAGGTTCATAGGTTAATTTTAAGCTTTTTATAAATAGTTATGTTTTAGGAAATAAAGACTTTTCAAAATACATCAGAGTTTTTTTATTGTTTTTTTAATAACTTAGAGCGGTAATCTTAGATAGTGTTTGGTTATCGTCTCAAGATAAAAGAGACAAATATAATAGGGATAGATTTATTTTGAAATGATAAAAATTCATTTTAAAGTTAAATTTATTTAATATCTTTATTTTAGTATTTTCAATCTTTTCTAAATATGAGAAACGATTTCAGGATCTTTCCATGTTTTCTTCTATTTATTTACCCACTGAGCAGCATAAAATTGAGAAATTCAATTAGGATAGTCTTCGGCAAGAATTATAGATAGGGTTAATTGTTTTTCTCTTTCAAATAGTCTGAGATCTGATTGAGGTTGTCTTGTCCCTTGAAATTATGATCAATAGGGGGAATACATAATTGGAAAAAAGAAAGGAACCTATGTTTTCTTTAGGGAGACCTCCCCTTCAAGAGAAAGGAAAAGGAGGAAAATTTAATCAACTCAAGAAAAAAGATAGGGATTAGGGATCAGGAAGCACATTTGGCGAATCTCATCAGAGCTCTTATGGAGGACTGATAGGGGGCAAGGATGTCCCAAGTAAGGATCAATAGTAAGGTCAGAAGATCATTACTTACCCTAAATGTGTTAGGTGCACGCAAAACCACTGGTGAGATTGTTCAGTTTCCCCTAAACAATGTTATATTTGTAGGCAAGAGGGGCACCGATAGAAGGAGTGTTTATAATCGCATTCCTCATGCTACCATTGCAAGGATACCAGGCACCATAAAAATGAGTGCTCTTACAGGAATACTAAACAGAGTTAGGGACAGAGACAACCGACTTAAAGTTAACAATAGTCAGTGAATATGAACAAGCAGGGTAAATTAACTTAGTTTGGGGCTAGTGTAAATAGAGAAAGGCCTAGAAGAAAAGGCAAGAGGACTCGGGAAAAAGTTTTTCATATGACCTAAAAGGAGGTTAGAGTAGCTCATAATATAGATTCAGGTGCACTACTGTTGAATTCACAATCTGTATATGCTCTATTTGATCTTGATGTGACTCATTCCTTTGTATCTACGAGAATTGAAAAGAAATTAAATGTACTACCTAATAAAATGAAAAAAAGGTTCGTGATTAGTACACTCCTAGAGGAGATAGTAGATATAGAGTGAGTATATAAGAGGTTGCTAGTGATGATAAAAGAATATGATACGTAGATAAATTTGTTGCCCCTATAATTAAATGGCTTCGTTATGATTTTAGAGATGGATTGGTTATGTGTCTGTCGAGCTTAAATGGTTTTTTTTTTTTTGCTACAATAATGACTTTATAGGGTTTAGAAGGAAAGCGGGTAGTGTTTAGGGGAAAAAGAAATATCATGTTAAGTTGTATAATTTCAGGAATGACCGTAAGGAAGTTATTGAGAAAAGGGTGTATAACTAATTTAACCTATACTTTGGAGGTGGAAAAGAAGAGGATGGAGGTATCAAATATTCCTATAGTTAGGGAGTTTCTTGAGGTGTGTTTTCAAAGGTTAATAGGATGAGTTCTTTTCAAGTAGAGTAACCTGACTCAGGTTATTATTTCTTTTAATTATGGATAAGGTTGACAAGACAAAGCTCAAGAAAAAATCTAGACATTTTAGCAAGGTTTTCTAACAAAATCAACCATATATGATAACAATCGACCATGATCAATAAAATACAATTTTATTGTATTTATTTTTTCAAGTTATTTAAAATTCATTTCCTTTATAAAGTTTTAATTTTTTTTATTATTATTATTAGGAGTTAGAATATTGTTTGGTTTTGTTTTTTCTAAATAGATTCATAGGTAAATTTTAAGATTTTTATAAGCAATCATGTATTATTTAAAGGAATCAAAATTTATGAAATAAAAACCTTTCAAATACATCATAGTTTTTTTAATAGTTTAGAGTGGTAATTTTAAATAGTATCTGGTTATTGTCTCAAGATAAAAAAGATAAATATAATACGGATGAATTTATTTTGAAAGATTAAAAATTTATTTTTTAACTATTAAATTTATTTGATATCTTTTTTTTATTTTAGTATTTTTAAACTTACTTTTTTTATTTGACTTTTTTATGTTAGAACTTCAAGACTGAAGGTATGAGAATCCTAGTTTTTTCTTTCATTATACGTTATGTTAGGCTACATTATTGAAAGTGACCACTAGCATCCAACATTATATTTTATCAGGCCACATCTAATATTAGGGATGAGTAAAAAAATTAAAAAAATTAAATCATGAAAAAAACTGATTAAAATTTAAAAAATCGACCAGTTCGGTTTCGGTTTTATAAATCTAAAACCGAAAAAACCAAACCGAACCGAACCTAAATTGAAAAAAAAACTAAGTCAAACCAGAAAAAACCGAGCCAAACCAGAAAAATAAAGCTAAACCGGAAAAAACCGAACCAAACATAGCCTAAACCAAGCCATATGAAAAAACCGAGTCAAACTAGTTTGAACCTGTTTTTGTCCTAAAAAACCGAACCGAATCGAAACCAGTCTGTTTGAACCGGTTTTGGTTTTAAAAAAAAATTCAGTTTTGTTACTTTTTTTTATAAAAACCAAATCGAACCGAAAATAATCACCCTTATCTAATACTGTATGGAAAACTATTTTTGACGTCAAGTTTTCAATAAAGCATGGTATATTTTTGCGTTTAGAAAAGATTTAATTTTTTTAAATTTTAAATTAGTTATTTAATATATTTTTATTTTTTAATGTGTTAGTATTAAAAATAAAAAATATTTTAATAATTTTTTTTAAAATAAAACATTTTATAAAACAGTAGCTTCAATTTACAAAACCAGTTATAATCTCCTATTTAGTATTGTATTCCAAACAAGATTTGGGTTAAAAGTTTCAAAAAACTATTTATACTTAAAATTAATTATATATATATAATCATTTTAATATACTTTATTAAAAATAATTTTTAAAAATAAAAAAAATATTTAAAATTATTTTCAAATAAAAAATACTTTAAAAAATTATTAATATAAAACACTGCTGTGGACAATCACATCACAGTACAAAACCAGCTTTAAGTGATGAGCGGAAAGCTTATAATATTGTTTGGGCCTGATTGTTTGAAAGAGTATAAAACATGGGCCATTGAAGAACTTGGGCTTGATGTGTTGGCCCTATTGTTCGACTTGGTACGGTCGTTTATTTTGATGACAATAAGTTTAGAAAGAAAATGAAAAGGGATATATGTTCAAGAATCGAAGAGAATTGTTGTTTAGGTTGGATGATTATTTTTTATGTAACTCTCCCAAACATAGGATGGTGAAAATGAAAAAAAACATATCGAATGACAAGATACTTGGAAAACAAATGATGGAATAATATTTGAAAAGAAATCACATGCAAAATTGAAGAAAATTAAAGAAAAACTATAAATATAGGTTTTGTTTGTTTGATGGAAAGTAATTTCCTGAAAATTATTTTCCAAACTTTCATGTATTTGTTTATTATTAAGAAGTTGATCAGCAGGAAATATTTTTCAGTTAAAGAAAAATTTGTTTGACTTGGTTTCTAGAAAAGTATTTTCTTTTTATTTTTTTTGTGGAAAATACTTTCTGAAAGTTGTGAAAAATTTAGATATGTCATATTATTTGCTGATTATATCAAATTTAGTCCTCAAACTTTTGATTGCTATATATATATATATATATATTATTTTGAATATTTTTTTTCAATTTCATCCTTTAGAATTTGATTTTTATATTAATCTTAGTTCTTATTTTTATAATTGTTATTTGCTTTTCTCTTATCATTTTTTAATTGAATTTTTTTGTATCTATCAAATTTGATCCTCATTCTTTTGATTTTTACTTATTTTATTTGAAATAATTTATGAAATAGTAATTATTATTATTTTAATTTCTTCATCTTTCAATTTTTTTTATTTGTTAGATTTGATTTCTATTATTTTGATTATTATTTATTTATTTGAGATAATTTATAAAATTATATTTTTTTTCACAATTTCATTCTCATTCAACTTCTTAATTTGTAAGATTTGTTCCTCATTATTTTAATAAACTTGAAGAAATAAAATATTAATAAGTTATTTTCCAACTTATTTTTCATGTCCTAACCAAACACCGGAAAATATTTTTCAATTTATTTTTTATTATACTAATAAATATCATAAAATAATTTATTTTTCTGAAATTTATTTTCCCACATGTAAAACTAGCTATAACCTTTATCCAAACTATTATGCTAGTCGTTATATAAACAATGAAGCATCTTAATATATTTTTAAAATTATTTTATAAAAACCTCATGTTATAACTCAATTAGTTAGCGTGCGGGACATGTTAAAGAATGCAACTTCAAGCTTTGAAGGGTGCAATGAAAATTTGATTTTGAATTGCTTTTTTATTTTTAAAATTTTTATATAGATTTTAAATATGATTTTATAGTTATTATTGTTTTAGCTTTGAATCACACACAAAACATGAACATGTTATTTTGAATTTTTAAAAAAAAACAACTATAAATTATTTTTTTAAAAAATAATTATTTCAGTTCAAAATGTTGTTCCTAAAATAAATAAGATATTTGTTAATAGAAAGATTTATTTTGATAAAAAAATTCAAAATAATTATAATTTCATGTTTAATAACAATACTAATGAATTTTTTTTTATATTTAAAATTATTTTAATCCCTTATATCATAGTAGCGCTGTATACAAACTAGTAGACAAAATTAGCTTTTCCTATATTGGCATTTTGAATATAAGGTTTGTATGGGCTCTATTAAAAATTGATAATCAAATAACTATATAATAGATAGTTTAATGATAAAAGTTTGGGATTAAGGAGTTTATTTTTCTTATGATCTCAAGTTTGAGCCTTGTGGTTGCTAATATGATAGCCACTGAAAGTTTACATGATCGTTAACTTCAGGGTCCGTAAGATTAGTTGAGGTGCACACAAACTGCCCCAGACACGCACGTTAGTAATAAAAAAAACATTGGTAACCAAATGATGCAGTGGTAATGATTTGGTGTCATGCTGGGGTTAGGAAAAAAAATTAATTAAATTAAAAAATCAATTAAAAAACCTTAAAAAAAATTTAAGCCAAATTTCAATTTAAGACTTTTCAAAGTAATTAAACAGAATGAAACTAGACCTTAAAAATAAATATAAAAAACTATGCTTATAATATAGTTTTATAAGAATGAATATAAAATTTTTTTTTTTTTAAAAAGCTTATTGTTCGTAATGACAAAATACTTTTGTTTTTTATCCCAAACTCTTAATATTTATATCATTTTGTTAAAACATGAATTTCGTATTGTTATGTATTTATCCTTAATTAACTTTAAAGGAATCACCGTTACCATCCTCCTGAATTTCACATTTCACAATAATAAACTAATATAAAATAACTATATAATTCCACATGACTATACTTGCTACATATGTTCATTATGCATGGTATGTATATAATATTACAATAATACAAGACAATTTAATTTCAGTTTCTATAATTTCCATAAGTTGTTTGAATTTTATAATTATAAATTCAATATTTTACTCCACTTTTAAATATAACAAGATACAAATATAAAAAAAAACTGAATATTTTTAAAATAATAAAAAAATATATATAAAAAATCGAGTTGATTTGTTCTTTTTCTTTTCAGTTTTAATAATATTTGAAACTCTTTCTCTTCAGTTTTAATAATATTTGAAAGTGTAATAATAATTATTTTTTAAAATATTTTTTATTCTAAAATATTTAAAAATAATATATTTTTAATTTATTTTATATTAATATATTAAAATAATCTAATATATATATATATAAATTTTAAAAAATATTTGCAAACCTCTGTTTAGGCCGTGGGGTACATTTCCGCTGGTCAGAGCGTCAAATAATTTGTTGGGCTGATTCTATGAAACGTAAACGACGAGTCACTCGTTTTTTTTGTTGGCTCCAGGACCCCGATAGCCAGTCCACAGAACAGATTACAGAACAGAGCTACTAACCTGTCAGACACACAGAGACCCGACAGAAGACGCTTAAAACTAGTCTATTCATAATCTTTGTGAAGCCTTCTTTTTCGAACATTCAAGATTAGATTGGAACTGGTTTTGCTCACTTTTGACTCTTCATTCACTACTTTCCTCCCCCATTCTTCAAACCTTTCAACTTTCAATGGCTTCTTGTAAGTCCATCCTCCCCCATCTCTCTCTCTCTCTCTCTCTCTCTCTCTCTCGATATATATATATATATATATATATATATATATGCACATTGAAAATAATAATAATAATAATAATAATTTCATTTATGGATAGGTCTTGTAATGTGTGTTCTGTTGAATTTTCTTTTCCTTTTCTTTATGGGGCAGTTTAATTTTCTGGGGCTTGTTTCTTTGCTCCTTGTTTCCAATACAGTTTTGAGTTTGAAGGAATTCAAAGATTGTTGTGAGTTTGGTATCTCTCTACACTTTGATATTCTCATTGGCTATACCATTTTTAGTGCGAGGTGTGGGATTAATGCACGTTTGCGCTTTTCTCTTCTTTTCAAGTTCTTTCATGATACATAAAACCTCAAAAAGCTGGATGTTCATCTCCAAGCATTCAACTTCCAATATTAATTTAATGCTCACAGTTATTGATACCTTTAGAATATTTGTGAGAATAGTTGATATTGCGTACAGTGAATTTAACTTGTAGATAGAGTTATTTTTCCCTTGTAACTTAATTGCTCTCCTGCTCTTTCTAGTGCCAAATTTCAAGAACACTCCACATAGGAGAAACACATGGTTGAACATATCTAAAGCCTAGTGCTTGGTATCCCAAGGGAAGGATAAATAACATGAAATATGCGTTGCATCTGATTCCATAGACATTTCTTTCTATAGCGACTATATAATTGGCCATATATGTTCGTGGCCATCGCCATGAAAATGCCATCTTGTCAAACAACAAGGATAGGTAAGAATTAGATGATTATGGGCCTAGAATAGTATTCATATGTAAGATTATAAGATGTCTTTGTTCCTTCGATGTGATTCAGACGTGTGCTGGGAAAAAATATTTTGACCTGCTTTTGTACTTTGTGCTTTGATTCTTACAGGTAGCTTAGGAGCTTTAAATGTTAAACTCTCAAAGTTGGATTTTGGTGGAGGAAAGTTTGGTAATCTGCAGCAACGAAGTTGCGTAAGAGTGTGGACGGGTAGGGTACAACTGCAATATGCTGGTGTGGCTATATCACATAAATCAAGAAAAGCTTTCAGGTGTTGTGGCTCGGCTTCTGAAGCTGAGTGTGAGTGTTTTTTGTTGCTATAACTACACTCTTGTTTAGGTTAATAGGCTCCCAAGTTTTAGTGAGTAAAAGTTCTGTTGAATATCCCCTTGCCTTTTCATTTTAAACTTCAAATCAAATCTAAAAACTGGTTGATATCTAGTTGTTCTTTTCTTCTTCTTTTCTTTTTGAATTCAAACCCTGTTTTACTAAAAAGAACTTCACCAACTGGTAGGTGGAAGGCTTGTGGAATACTGTCTGACAGATCGTTCTTTTTCTATACCAGTATCATCCAGCTTTATTTATGAAAAACCTTGTACATGATGGCCTGAAATGCTTCTTATTTTTCTTCTGAGATCAAATAAAATTATCATTGGAAAAAAACGAGCATGCTATAGCACTTTTTGTCTTAGAGGTATTTATCACTATTTTTTCCATAATAATGTTATCTGTTATCAATAAGATTATGTATTTCAATTTACATTAGCTCCATTAGGATCCATCTGGGAGTGTAGTAGCTTTCACATTTAGATGCTTTTTAAAAGAGCTTTTGCCTTGAAAAAACATCAAATTGATGCTTTTTTTAGTGTTTTTCAATGATTTTTATGTGTTGATATCAAAAATGAAAAAAAATCATTTTGATGCATTTTCAATCGGAAAAAACTTTTGAAAAACACCTTGCATCACAATACCAAATACATATAGTGTCTATAGAAACTTTCAATAAGAAGGTTCTTCATTCCAAAAAGTGGGGACAAAGCCCATTTCACAAAGGGCAAAACCCATATCGTCGATGCAAATCTTCTGGTTAGCACACTCCACAAACCATATCATCCATAATCATCCACATTGTTTGCTTAATCTCTTATAAATTTTCTATGCCAAAATCTACTTAAGCATGCATGTGCACCTTTTTATAGTGGTTTGTGAAATGTCTTCTATGAAAAATTTCAAGCGACAAGGGACCTACTGACTGAGAGCTTAGAATCATGTTTTTTTTTTTTCATCCTGAATGAAATTAGTTGCCTTCATTCCTTGCGTATGTTTAATCAAATTCAGAATGCTATGATGCATCCTCGTGAGCCTGTTATTTCAGTATCATTGAGGTTCTCTTTCCAATCTATAGAATCCTGAATTCTTGAGCAATTAAAAGTATAACAATTGACAATAGTTAGAAATCCCTTTTATTGATCTGATGATTGATTGAAACTGTTATATTTTTTAGCCAGTTGTTGTATTCCCTTTTTTTTTTTCAGGGACTACAAAAGAGACCACATCATTGGGTTTGACAAGCCAACTTATTCCAAATTCATCTGAGGTGAGTACCTCATCTTGGTGTTGCATGAAATCTAGATACTGCATCTTTTTTTGCTGTTAAGTTGAATATATGTTGTTTATAACAGATGTTCATTAGTTTGTATGTGATACTCAACAACAATAGGTTGTTTGTATTTCTTTCAATGTGTTTGTTCTGAGCTTAGTGCTTGGTTAATCATTTCTTTTCTTTTTGAACGGATGTGGTAACTCAATTTTGTGTCTCAAATAAAAAGAAAAAGAGAGGCTATGCAGGAAAAGAAAGAAAGAAAGAAAGAAATTGTACAGTATCTTACTGATACAAATAGCATTTGATGTAATGATGTCATATCACTCCTGTATGGAAAGTGATAGCACCACACATCACTTGTCAGTTTATTAGCTTGTTTTATATAATTATTGCTTTTATGTAGATTTTCCCAATAATTTTTCTTTTCTTTTCCTTTCTATCAAGTATTATAAATTGGACACATGGTCGCACCAGGTAGATGGTTAATTATTATTTTAACTTTTGAATTTAAGAGCAAGCTGGTCACTTCAGATTCAATTTGAGTGGTGAAGACATTCCTTTGTCAGGATCAACGACTTTTTTTATATACTGATTCTATTTTATCAGTTGTCAGCTATATGTAGCATTAACCTCTTGTCAGCTTTCTTCATGCCTGTTTGAATTTTAAATGCACATATCCAGTTGGACTTGAGCTTTTGTTTCAAAGAAGGTTGCTTGACTTTCTGGTTCTGAAGGTGTCTTTCAAGATGAGTCTTTGTCTTCTTTTTTATTTACTTGGTGGCAAATGTTCTTCATAGGATATTATAGAGGGGTGGAGAGAGTTTTGGTAAAAGGTTTGCTAATGGCATTGGAGGGTGTTGCGGTGTCTGACCTGCAATTTGCGGATGACACTTCCATTTTTTGTCTAATGATAGACTGGATTTAGGCAATGTGCTTTATTTGCTCAGAGTGTTTGAGTCACAGGTGTCTTGAACGCAGATTAATATGTCCTAGGCATCTGAGCCGAGGATCAATATGCCTTAGAGAGTAAGGGTTTGTCATTTGCTTGTGTGAGAAGATGTTGAATTTTGTTACCTTTCCTTTCCTGTGTTTGGATGTTTCTTTTTTATTGAAACACGTATTGGTTAAATTTCATCTGCAGATTGAATCTTTGGTCACTGAAATATGCAATACAACTTCAATAGCCGAGTTTGAATTGAAAGTAAGAAGATTATGAACTGCTCTATATCCATTTTTCACCACTTGAAAGTAATTTGGATTTCTTAGCAGATTATGAACTGTTCTATATCCATTTTTCACCACTTGAAAGTAATTTGGATTTCTTTTGCCTTATTCTGTAGCTAAAGAGGATAAAAACTTCATATCTATTTTAAAATCTGATGGTGTTTCCTTCTACCTCTTCTTCCTCTTTCCCCACTGATTGTTAGCTTGGTGGGTTTCGGCTATATGTGATGAGGGATTTAACTGAGAAAAATGAACCTACACCTCAACCCCTGCCTCCTCCTCCTCTTGCTGTCACTGTGAAAACTACTACTGATGCATCTGATCTCAATGGGTCAGCTTCTACATCTTTAGCCATCTCCGAACAAGAGCCTTCTTTTGGGGGGATTAAATCATTTCTTGATAGTGCTGCTGATGAAGGCTTAATGATCCTGCAGTCTCCAAGGGTGAGGACCTAAATTGAAATGCTTCAAAACTTCTTTAAGCAAATGTACCTAAGTCATAAATGGTGCAGGTGGGGTTTTTCCGGAGATCTCGAACTATAAAGGGAAAACGTGCTCCCCCATCATGTAAAGAGGTACCAGTTCATGAGGTTTTGTTGTGAATATCCTATTATGTACAGTCAAGGATAAAGAATAGTAAAATGGCTGATAGCATTTATATATGTGATCATGGTTGGATTGGAGTCATAAAGATGATGACCCTTTTTCTTCCTTCTGTTTTTTCATAACATTTAGAATAAGCATATTATTTGTTTGTAATATAATTATCCTTGGTATAAAACAAACAACACATGATTCAATTTCTTTAACACTTGTTGAATAAATTGCTAATTATTTATTGTTTGTAGCACTGTAGTAAATTGATCTTAGAAATGATCGGTAATCCTCTGTAAATGTCTTGTTTCCTTGGAGTTAATTAGCAGAGGATTGAAAGGTGAGCAGAATTAAACCAGTTTCATTTCAAATTTGTTTTTCCTAGTATCACGCTATGATATACAGGTTCTAGAATTGTAGTGGTCATTAGCTCTTTTATCGCACCTTGCAAATTTTCAGGAAAAAAAAAAGAAAGGAAGAAGGAAAACAGCTGATGGCTTAAAGTGTTCTTTGTGCATATCAAAATCCCTACATTACCCTTTCTTTTAGCTCTGAATATCAACTTTTTTCTATGTTTCTCTTCGCATGTTGTAATTTCCTTATTGGCAACTGAATATTAGAGAGAGAGCGAGAGATTCTGTTTTGTTTTATTTATTTTTTCCATAGCAAGAGTAACTAGTGCAACAGCAACTTTCTGGAAAACATAAAACACAAGGAATATATTAACGGGGCAATTTCTGGTTAGATTCTATGAGCATGGGGTTTTAGGGTTTAAAATCCTTTGCTTTGGTTATGGGTCAGTACCTGTCTGTTGGTTGCTTTCAAAGTAAACCTACGTTTGACCTTTCTTTTGCCATAACATTTCTGCCATGCAGTGTCAAAATGAATGCTAACAATTTTCATCTGCTCAAACAGAAGCAAATAATAAAGGAGGGTCAAGTGCTATGCTACATTGAACAACTTGGTGGTGAACTCCCAATTGAGGTTTGGTTCTTGACTCTTAGAGCATGTTTGGGAACGCGGCTGCGACTGCGTTTCCAAAAAATTTGATTTTTTTTTTGCTAAAATTTAATATGATTTGTATGTTTTGGATCGCGTTTTGATGTGCTGATGTCAAAAATGATTTTTTAAAAATAAAATAACATCATTTGCATGCATTTTGGCACGAAAAGTTATTTGAAAAGCACCCGCAACCACACTGCTAAACACGCTTTTACTCTGATGGAAAAAAAAAAAAAACTATCAATTCTTTAAACCATCTGTTGTTTTCCTTGCTGTGCTATTTTTTATATCACTTGCATCAGTATCAATTCTTTCTATTCGATTTTAATTTGAAAATACTAAATTTCATGGTCGTAAAAAAGAACAAAATATGAAAGTTATTGTCCTTCTTAGCTTGATGCTGAGTTTTTCTTTATTCTTTTTTCCTTCTTAACGTTGGCTAAAATAGACAATGCAAGTCCTTTATTTGTTCTCATGATTTCTTTTCCAGTCTGATATATCTGGTGAGGTCATCAAAATACTACGCGAGGATGGTGGTGAGTTCTCTTTTCTTCAAGTATTTTTCAAGGCTTGAGTTTTTGTCAAGTTTCTTCATTTGTAATTTATACTCAAAAAGAACATAAAAAGCTGTACTCATTCGATCTGTTTAACCTGACAGAACCTGTAGGATATGGAGATGCACTGATAGCAATTCTCCCGTCATTTCCTGGGATAAAGAAGCTTCAGTAGATGAGTTGGTTCATCTCTCCTTGCAGTTTCGGTGGTAATGGCATGTAAACGAGTCATTTTGTGCTAAATCATCCTTAGCGTTGGATATGTGCATTCAAACTTAGGATCGTGGTTCAATGCACATTATCCAAATTTTGACATTGCTCAGGAGAAGTAATTGAACAGGAATAAAATGGAGTTTTCTCTTTGATTAGGGTAGTCCAAAATCTTCCTTCGATGTCAAAATACTGTGAACAAGAACCATTGGTTTATAGATATCTCTGAAGTTTTGGCCTGATTTGACGTTCTCATCTTTAGTTTTTTTGACTAGAGGAGAAACAGGACCGCGGAGTCCTCTTTGTAACTGTTTGCTACAACCTAAGCTTAGATTTAGTTTCATTGCAAGCCCAAGTATTATTGCAATTACATTACAATTAGATGTTTTGTATTTTTTTTTTTTTTTGTGTTTTGGTCTTTTTTTTCTTAGGTTATTGGTTTTTTTTTTCTCATTTTAGAATTGGAAGTTTTCCCTCCTTTCAAATTAGTCCTTTGATTTGTAAAATATCTTCAATTTCATTCTAATTTTTTAAATAATTTTTTTTCAAGATTTGTTTTTTCAATTTTATCTTTCAATATTAGATTAATTGAGAATTGAACTTCATAATTTATTTATTTTGGTTTTGCCTTTCTATAGGGTTATTATGATGTGTAACAAATGTTCTAACGTATGGTTGATGGTCAATTTGATTGTTTATTTTATTAACATTTAGTTAATAAAAAAATGGTTTTGGAAAATAGTTATTAAAGTTTATTGAGTCCATAACCTGGTTTACAAGTTTAGCAGAGTAACCTCGGTTTGGTAAGGTACCTTTTTTTTCCTTTTTTTTTAATTGAACTCAATTTTTCAACATATAGTTTTAAAAAAATTAGTTTCAGAAAAAAATAATGTTATAAAATTTATAAAGTCTATAAACCTATTTATGAGTGTAGTTTTTAAACTCAATCTGGTGGTTAACCCAGGATAATGGTTGGGTTATGGGTCAGCTGGGTTGACCCATCTAAAAGGAAAGCTTTTGGCCTTGGTTTTCTAATAATGAAAACCAACCACTTACCCCTAACTCATGGTGTAATGGCATGCCACTAGCCACTCAAAACAAAAGTAAAAAAAAAAAAAGATCACCACCAGCCACTTAAAATGCACATGACCCACATGTCATATCTTTTTTTTATATCAGATGCAACTTATAGGTATGAAATGAACTTTTAGCCTTTGCATTTATCTCAATAGAATGAGGTTTTCTAGACCAAGCCAGGGTACCACTCCACTCTTTTCCACACTACCCCGACTTGTTTCCTATAATCACATAAACAACTTTCATGCACCAAAAATGCCCCTTCTTCTTCTTCTCTCTCTAGTCATAACCTTTGTGAGTGTGTTTTTGGCATGTTGACCTAGATTACTCGATTCACAGGTTTCACATGTTTACTAACTGAACCCAATATGCTTTTTTTTCCTTTTATTTTTTTATTATCTTTTTTTTATTTCATCCTTTAATATTTAATTGGTTGGAAAATAAATTTCATGATTTATTTTTTTCTGTTTTTTATAAGGTTATCACGATCTCAAAGAAATGTCTATCTTAGGGTTGATGCTTGATATTGTGAGCATCTATTTTTTTTATCATATAATTAAATAAATATAGTTTTAAAAAAACAAAGTTATTAAACCTAGTAGAGTCCATAACATAAGTCGCAAGGTAACTGCAGTCGATCCAATGTCATCTCAATAGTTTTTTTTAAAAATTATCATCTTGAAGTTGTTTTGAAAGGTAAGCCATGTTTTAACGGGTTATCTAGGTTATCTTTAAACCCATGAAATTGACCGATTCACATCAGGTCAGCTCTGCTCACCTGAAAAACAAGTCTTTTTTAGGGGTGATCATTTTTTGTTCAGTTTGGTTTTTATCAAAAAAAGTAACAAAACCAGTTTTTTTTCAAAAAAATAAAACCGGTTCAAATCGACCGGTTTTGGTTCGGTTCAATTATTTTAGAACAAAAACTGGTTTTTTTTTATTTGGCTCATTTTTTTCTGGTTTGGCTTGGTTTTTTCGGTTTTAAGCTTATAAAACCGAAACCAAACTGAACTGGTTGGTTTTTTAAAAATTCTAATCGGTTTAATCGGGTTTTTTTCATGATTCGGTTTTTTCAGGTTTTGTTTTTCTATTTTCTCAAGTTTAATCAGTTTTTCAATTTTTTTCATATCATTTTAACAAGATAGGAGACCCTCTAATGTTTTAGTCATCAAATATATAAGGAGTGGAATATGTGTGTGTGTGTGTGTGTAGAGAGAAAGTTTGTGAAGTAGGGAGAGTAATATATAAGGTAACTTGAGTGAGCCTTGTCTCATTTTATTTTTTTACTTAGTGACTTGTGATATTTATAGATACTAGATGTTACATAAGCTTACCTGGTAAGAGAAAAAATGATGAGGAGTATTTGCTTTCTTAGAAAGTTAAGTCATTGGTTGAAGTGCCACATTTTTTATTGGTAAATAGGTTGATACTTAAGACTAAGACCTCATTTGGTAATGCGGCAGCGGCAGCGGTAGAAAGCAAATATTAAAAATCAGTGTTTGGTTATTGTAAACCACACTTTTTTTCACATGGGTCCCACCTAAAAACTGAGGTCGAAACTCAGTTTATGAGAAGTAAGTTTTATCTGCTTTTCCTGCATTCTTCTCTTGCTCTTGCCTACGTTCTTCTCCTGTGGAGAGTGAACTCTCCACTGTTCACTTAAGTGAACAGTGAAGAATGAATTTAATTCACTCTCCACTGTTCACGTGAACAGTGGAGATCGGACCCGGTTCAAAACTATAAAAATATATTAAACCAGGTCTGATTCAGTAAAAAAAAAAAAATTTTAATTGTGTTTTATTCGAAAAACTAGTGTTTCATATTATTCAATAACACTATATAAATTAGAAGGAGATCGCTTGATGATGTAATATTTGTAGAATTTAATCGCAATCCCAATTTTATTTCTGATAATATTTTACCTGATGTTGTTGCGTACTTACGAAACCAATCCAACTGTAGTCCTTGTCGGATGTATTTCAAACGTGATGGAATTGTAGATAGTTTAATAGAATAATAAAAAATATTTTATATTAAGTATTATTCATTTCATAATATAATAACAGTAGTTAAATATATAATATTTAAATTAAAAACTATTAATATATATATATATATATATAATTATTTTATAACCTCAATTTAAAAAGTATTATTAACCAAACACATTAAACTACTTTTTGTTCGACCTCAATTTCAACCACAGTTTTAACCAAACATCTATTTTTTCAAACCAACCTCAACTAAAATTACTTTTTATAAAATAACTTTTTTCAAACCACAACCACAATAGCTACCGTAATACCAAACACACTCTAAGTCATTAGTTGGAATGATGGTTAAGTTATGAAAGTTAGCTTAGAGTCAAGCTTAAGAACAACTACTGAGGGAAATGGTGGCCAAGGCAAGAGAGTTTATGTAGAGTCAAACTTAGTGATGGCTATTAGTGGAAAGATTCTTGAAATAATTTAAGAAAAGTTGTTTACTTATGAGAAAAGGTGGCAAGTACAGTTGAGTCAGAATCTTCTCTTTTCTTTTCTTTCCTACCTTTCATTGGGTTTAAATTAGCGGTCGATTAGTACATAAAAAACCATGGGCAAACAAAGCATAGAAAGTATAAATCTTGCATGTGGAGTAAATTTTGTAACCTTTTAGTATTTTTTGGACAATAAACCTTTTGTTTTGTCGAAACTCAAAAAACTTTACTCATTAAAACATTATTTTTTTTAAATGTATTTCTCTGAATGTACATCTCTGATTAATTGCTAATTAATGCTAACATGAGAAGTTTACATTTTTCACCAAGAAAATATTGGTTTCCAGGAACAACATCGTATGATTGAAGCACAAGTGAGCATGTAATCCATGAAATGGAAAAGTGACTCATATGTGTGTGTGTGTGTGTTAAGAATAAGTTGTTTAAGATGGTTTGACATAAATCTAGCATGAACTTGTGAATGACCAAAAAGACATGGACCATAATGTAAAGTGATAATGAACGACTTAACATGACAATAATTAATAGAGACTCTAAAATGTGTGGTATATTTACTATAGTTCAAGAGTATATGTATTGTGGACTTGCACAATTGAACTTTGCCTCTTTTTTTTCCTAGATTATGAGGAATTGTTTGTCTTGGCTAGGATGTGGCTCAGGGTTAGGGATGCTAGTCTTTTTACTACAGATGCATTTCTCTCTTCTCAATTTCATTTGGTTTTTTGTGCCGTCTTTGGAGTTGGTGCATCCTACTCTGCCCTGTGTTTTGGTCTTTCTAGCTCTTAGGAGTTGTTTAGCCATGTTTTAGTGTGTTTTTGTTTGGAGTTTGGGAAAGATAGCTACGTTTAGGCTTAGATCTATACCTTTTATGTTGCAACATTGGTAGAATTTTCAATGGCTTAATGTCCAAGCTATATTTTTGTTATGGTTGCACTATGTTTTAGACCTTATTCCTATGTATTCTTATGCTAGGGAGTCAGAGTCAGCCGAATCATTTGCGCGTAGACTCCAAGATTTATATGTTGAGATCATTAAGCAAATTTAAGTAAGTAATGCGCAAAATAAACTTCAAACTGATTTACATGGACAACATAATGAATTTAAGATTGGAGACTATGTTATGATATAGTTTAGATATGAACAGTATCCTTCAGGAACTAATTGAAAATTACAGGCATATAGTGCTGGGCCATTCAAAGTGTTACAACGGGTTTGTCCAAATGCTTATGTTATTGATTTACCACTTGATTTTGGCATTAGCTTAATATTTAACATTGAGGATCTAATTGCATATAAGAGATCACATCTTATTCCAAATGATTACTTTGAGATGCCACCTAATCTCACTCATAATAATCCTATTAAAACATCTACTTCCGGGAAGTGAGGTTTCCTCGAATCCAAAAAATAAAAAATTAACACAAAAAGATAATATTGATATTATTCTGGATGAACAAGTTATTTGTACCATGAATGGTGAAATTCAATGGTTTTTAGTTTGTTGGGTGGGCCGACTTAATTTAGATTGCACTTGGATTACTAGAAATACATTGTAATAGATTGATCCAAATCTTTAAAAGTACTATCAAAATTGTTCAGAGCTACACTCGATGAGGTTGAGTTTCTTCAACCTCAAGATAGTTGGCGGGGACAACAGATCCATACCGTAGATTACACAAGTATATGAATGAAGATGACAAAGAATAACCCGACCTGTCACTTTTTGGTTGAGAGACTGAGTACATCTAAGTCTGTGTCATTGTTTTGTTTTATTTATTTGGGTTATTTATATTAGACAAACTTAATTGATGAGCTGAAACCAATAGTTGGATGTTTGGGGATTATTCTATTTATATATATATATATATATATATATTTTATTTTATGAGACAATTTTTTGGATGATTTGATAAAAATAATAGACTATTCCTGAAAAAAATTCTCTCTTCTTTCTAGATTTTTTCCCCTTTTCTTAGCTTCCTTCTTTCTTTCTTTGCTTTTATTTTTCTTTAGTTTATTGTCCTGTATAAGTCAGCACAGGTCATTCAACAGTCCACTAGCTTGGACTCGCCGCCAACGTGGGAACCTATTGGATGTGAATGAAGCAGAGTTATATCATTATGGGTTCCTATTTAATTATGCCCTTGAGATCTATTAACACATACCATTTCCATCTCCCGTGATTTTCTTAGTAAGCTTTCAGACATTAGTTTGAGGTTAATTAGTCCTACTTTTGGTGATTTATTAGATCTTAACAAACTGTAAACTTTGACTCTTCCTGTTGTTTTCATTTTATTTCACTTCTTTTTACTATATTTCTCATTCAATTGGTATTTGCTTTAGGTATCTGCACAATGCATCGCTTGCTAGAGAGACACAGAACTTAGAAAGCCTCCAACATCTCGAGAAACTGTATGCATGCTCATCGTATTAAGAAAAGCCCATGTCTCGTTTCTTCAATCAGCTTAACAACAAATACAAGGGTTAGCTATTGGGTCCAGCTTTACTTAAACAGGCCACTGTTTAGAGTAATTACCCATCAAAAGACATTGAAGTTTTATATCCTAATGAGAACAATTGCTATAGAGGTCGAGATTTGATCTGTCTCATGCTCTTGATATATTAAACCGAGATGTTTAGTTGAGTTCTATAATTTTGGAAATTCTGTTTGGTTCCATGAGGCTAGATTTGGATGCTTTTAATTATATGAACACTCTACCAGCCATATCAGTTGGTATCTTTAACCTGCGGTATTTGACCCTCTCCCTTTTTCTTTTGCTTTTGTTTTGAGGTGATTGGTGAAATTAGCCTTCTGTTTTTTCAGAAATGGCTGGCAACTATTTTCAACTGAAGACAATGTCCCTAAGAAACAATGGGGAGGCTCTTCTTTCTCCTCTACAAATCTTAGCTACTGTCTCCGGTGAAAAGGAGCCAAAGGTAGCAGTATCCAGCTTTCCTATGAAAAACTCTGTTAATTCTTTAGCGTTCATGAGATGTCATGTGGTGGCGACAGATTCTGCAAGTCCTAGTGGAGCTGTAGGCTTGGTATATTTATATTTCATATACTGTCGAGAAACTCCTTGCTCCTATAAGCTCCAAAGCTTACTTTCTTAAACAAGTGAATCATATGCCAGCATTTATCTCTGTAGAACAACTTTGCAATTCAATTGTTTTTTTTTTTCACTTCCAATTTGTGTCCAAGGCATGAACTTCAAATGCCATTTGTGTCCAGTGAGGTACTCATTCACTGGTTACAAGAAAGAAAATGGTTATTTGGGCTCCTAGATCTCAAGTTTCTTAGAGAAATCTTATCCTGCAAAGCAAGATAGGGATGTAGATATTCTCTATCTATTGTGCAGGTATAAAATTCAAGATTTTTTGATACATTATAATGGGGTTTATATTCTTGATGTCAGGTTTGTTTTTTGTTGTTCAATGATCTCTCATGTTTCAGACATGACTGAGGAAAGATTGACTGCAGGAATGATTGATATCTGCAGCCTTCCCCTGCTCATTGAATCCCAGATCTCAAGAGTTGGACCAGCCACAACAATGGTGCTATCATCCTATGCTCAGAAATTCCTTGAAAGAAATAGAACCAGATAAAGATTCAGCAGTATAAGAATCGTTCTT
>Ga0325414_1000856_pt1 | contig 27313 bp, 9 predicted proteins | sample PopdelMetagenome_8_FD_206183 | JGI IMG/M metagenome (GOLD analysis project Ga0325414, IMG submission 206183) | Populus deltoides microbial communities from Bellville, Georgia, United States - Leaf-PdKOR-R3 | ecosystem: Host-associated > Plants > Phyllosphere > Phylloplane/Leaf | place: USA... | reverse complement strand
AAAAAGACTTGAACTTTGAATTTTTTGGTGATTGAAAAAAAAAACCAGTGGACAACAATTCATTTACCTCGGCTGACAATTTGTCGTCTATTGTATTTAAATGATAATACTAATTTAGTGAATGACATGTCATACATCTATTTTTTCAAAAAAAAACAAAAAGCATGAGGTTGGCTTTTTGTTTTTAGACGAGTGCAATATTTTTGCCTGGCATTTTTAAAGAGATTCTTTCGCATCAACTTTCATTTTCTACTTTTAATTAATTGTTTTGTTTTAAGAACAAAACTTCTTCAAATAAAATATACAAATTATATATATACAAAATTATTCGATTATGCCATAACTTTTAAACAATATTATATCTTATTTTATAAGTATTAGCAATTGTTTTGAGAACAATTGTAAATGAATTGAATATGGAGAACTTCTTAAAACAAATTGCTCAGAAATATGGAGAATAAAATATTTGTTTTATTATTTTTATGCCACAACTTTTAAATAAGATTATAGATTTTTTAATAAATTTTCAAATTAATCATTCTTTTGGTTTTTTTCCGTATAGTCTCATAAAAATTGGAGGTATGATTTTATTTCCTATTGAAACTATGATGAATTTTTATTAAAAAAATAACTTTTGATAATAAAAAAAACATGTTTTTGTCCAAAATAAATAAATACTTGAATAAAAAAGAAAATTGTGACTGAAAATAATCTTTTACTCAAAAATATAAATTATTAGAATATTTAAGAATATTCATCTTAATTATTTTAAAATAAGTTTTAAACATGGCACCGCCACATCACATGAAAAAAAAACTACTGATTTATAATTTTCTATTTTTTCAGAAAATTAAGAATATCAAAATATTAGTTTTTCAAATTCTATAATAAAAAAGAGCCTTGTTCGGTTGACTTAATATTTTATATCATTTAGTTTTATTATTTTTAAGATAAGCTAAATAGGGTCCTTGATTTCTATTTTTGAAAAAATTGTACTCGGTAAATATGTTTTCTTAATTTTTTATGGAAAAATATTTTTAGAATAAAAAAGAAAACTAAAAATTAAAATAAAAAAATATTTATTTGAAAATAAACTCAACTTGAATGTTCGGGCATCTTAGATTACTCTTCTGCTCAATTTGTTTGCTGAAAAGCAAATTCCTTTTAAAAACTTAATTTTACGGGAAAATGGTTTTTAAGAAAATGAATTGCTATATAATATTATAAAAATTAGAAAACATTGTCTTTAGTTTATATATATATATATATATATATACTCTCTCTCTGTAAATGAATCTTATTAATCGCTATTTTTTGAAATACAACTAAATACAATGCTATTTGGAAACACGGTGCAAATCATATTTCATGAAATATCAATTTTTTTTGCTTAAATTTTTTTTATATTTTCAGATCATTTTAATGTGCTAATATCAAAAATAATTTTTTTAAAAAAAATATTATTTTGATATATTTTTAGACGAAAAACACTTTGAAAAACAACCACTACCACACTCCCAAACACGAAAGGTGTAAACAAATAAAGTATTTTTTTGTTAACAAATAGAATAAGAGAATCACATTTTAATATTAGGGAAATATTTGAAATATTTTAAAACGTATGAAATTTTCTATTGATGAATTCAATAAAAACTTTAATGAATCTTTGGCTTTTTTCCTTGCTGATAATGGATTGGGCTTGTATTTTTTGTGAGTGGGATTACTTGCAAAATAAAAACTATAATGCTTAAATCAGTTTGAGTTTTTAGTTAATTTGTTAAGTAGTTTAGAAAAATAAAGAATAAATTGTCTTTTTTTTTAATTTTTATGGGTCTCAGATTCTCTAGTCTCATTTTGACCCCTGAGTTTTTATAAGAAAAAAGGCTCGTTGCATAGATTACCTTTACCTTTCCCAAGAATAGAGGCCAGACGTAGGGTGACACAACCATTTATAGCCCTTCACGTGGAAAGAATATTATGAAATAATAACAACAACAACAATAATAATAGGCGAGTTTTATTGATTTAGAGAATAGTACTAGATTAGCCTTGTAGAGTGTTGGTGTGAATATAGGTAGAATTTATGGGATTGTGCTAAAAGAAAGCAAAAGTGTAAACACTTCGGGAAAAACTTATAATTAATGAGGAAAAAATCTAATCTAGCTGAGTAAAGTGAATATTTAACTCATTGGGAAGATGATAAATGTAAAAAATTAGAATAAAATTTTTATTTTTTAATTTTTTAAAAATAAATTACAAAACAATAGCCGGAAAAATAAAAAAGAATAAATAAATAACACATAAAGGGATAACAACAACAATATATTGGTGAAAATCTTGGTTAAAATTGATAAAAGTGCAGAGAACCGGAAATAAGTCATAATTAATCTTAAGAGTGAAAACGTATGATAGAATATTTTGGAATACAAAAATGGTCTTAATAATTATTGGGAAAAAATTTGAATACAATATATAGAAGGATGTAACAAGAAATTTAGTTTTTCTAGTGTGAAATCGCCAATATGATAGTTTTACACTATCAAACGTAACTTTTAACTTGACCATTGGATTAATTTAAAATTTCATGAGGAACCTTAAAACATATTATTTTACAGTTGGGTAAAACTTCAAGATGATCAGAGTTCAGGATGGCTGTAAAATAAAAATGGTGACAACGAATAGAATTATAAAGGACTCATAAAGGGAAAAATGGTCATTGGACAAACAAATTAAATAAATCAACTTCTTCTTCCTTTTTAAAGCTGCTGAATAAGTTTGAGAAAAAAGAGATAGAGAAAAAAAAGAAAGGGAAGAGAAAAACTATCTATAAAAAAATTAGACAGCAAAAGCAAAAATTGGGCTAAATTCATGACTTACGAAGTGTGAGGCATCAACCAACCCATCGAGCAAGGAATTAATAGGAAATTTAGTGAGAAAAAAAGGTAGAAACAAGGTAGTAGCTCACGACAAGGAAAAATATAATTGTGGGAGTGGAAAAACTTTAACTGGTTAACATTCAAAGTTTGTTTTAGTGCCGGATAAAAAGTTCTAAGTGTATTTAAACAAGTTTGAATGGAAAGAAATGGGATTGATGCATAATTGTTAGATTTTTTTAATTAGGATTCTTAGGAGAAATTTGGGAAAATGTGAAATTATTGTGGTTTGATGCAATTAGATAGTATAAATTATGAATGAAGCAAAATAATAAAAAATAGAAGAAAACAAATTTGCGTTATAAAAGTGGTTAGTGGCCGGTCAAAATTGAATGATAATGGAGGATATAGAAATCAAATGAATGTTTGTGAATTGTGTGTAATTGATGTGTGTTGATGTATTTTATAGTGAATTGGAATGGATTTAGTAAATTTAATTAGTTGTAAATATATGTTAGTGTAGTTGAAATCTATTAGTGAGGAGGATTATGGAGATATATGTGATTATGCTTAAGAATTGGATTTTTTAGTGTGAAATGGTTGTGGTGATGAGTGTGAAAATTAAACATTTGAATTTCAAATTAAAAAAAAAATGAGGTTTATAAGGCCGACGACCATATAAGGAAATTATCATAAATTAAAAATTTAAAGGCTAAGTTTGCTAAGTATGGAATATTGAATTATAAGGATAAAGAATAGGTTAATGAAAAAGTCAACTTGATAAATAGAAATTGAATTTGAAAGTATGCATGTTACATAAGATAAGTTAGAAGTAGAATGTTATGTAAAACAAATTGAAAATATGAATTTTTATTCAAAGTGTAAATGATTAATTAGGACATTGGTAATGTAATTAAATAGGTATATGTTATTGAGAATCGGAAAATGTGTAGCTAATTAAATAAAAAGATAGTTAAAGAAATATGAAATTGATGAGATACTGATAATAATATCTTTTCTGGAACTGAAAGAGACACCACGAGCGATATCTTCCGTAGCTAGAAAAGTATAGTGTGCAAGAGGTATAAGTAGGTGTTCTTCACCTCACCTAAATTATAGAATTTTTTATTTCATTGTTTTATTTCAAATATTTTGTTTATTGGATGTGTATTAATTGTTAGAAATAAAGAATCAAAGAGATAAATAATATTGCAGAATGTTGACAATCAGAAGGATCGTCGAATTTATTGAAATCCGTGAGGAAATTGCTGGATTGTTAACAATCGCAAGGATTTTTGAATTTATTGGCATCCATGAGGGGATTGCCGGATGTTGACAATCAAAATGATCGTCGAATTTATTGGTATATGTGAGAGGATAGTTGTAATGATGATGATTAAAAGAGTTGCTGAAGTTATGTTAATTATACAAGATTGATGTTGAAATGTGAAAATAAGTGTTAGTGAGTTAAGTTTCTGAATGGTAGTTTAAGAAATTAAATTGTAATGTTGGTGTTAAATGTAGTTTTAAGAATAATATGTGAATAATAAGCTTCTGGGTTAAAATAGTAATTAAATCTTTATATTTAAATTATAGGTTTGTCACAACTCATGTGAGATTAGTAGGGTGTAGGGTTATAATCTTCTTGTTGATATGGTAAACTAATTTAATAATGTATATTGTAGATTTTTATGAATGGGTATGAAAGTAGAATAGTGTGTGATACATGTAAATTAAATAATTTTATTATTGGTATTGTAATAATTAAATGATTGTTAATTAAAATTATATTTAAAGATATATTAATATGGATTTAATGTAAGATGCCAAGTAGATATGTATATATACTTGTGTGCTTGCATATTTTAATTGAACTATAATTTAGCAATTGTTTATATTTTATATTATTTTAAATATTTATGTCATATGATTAATTAAATATATGTTTGTGTATGAAGCAATTTGAAAAGTATGATTGGAATTGAATAAGATGTAATCCATAATGGTTGGATCATGAATGAGATGTGAGAGGTGATGATTGTGATTGAAAGTATAAGTATTGATAACTTGATATGTCTAAAATGAAAGGAAAATTTTATCGGATTTTCAGTATAGACTTGAGGAATATACTTATAATATTACTAACTACAGTTGTGAAAAAAATCTTATGGTTTATAAATGAATTGTGAATAGTTGATTTAAATCTGATTTTGAATTTTAGAATGTAATAGAAAAAATCTATGAGATTATGTATAGAAAAATATAAAAAAAATTGTACAATAAAGAAAATATGCATAATAAAATAAAATATGCACAAAAATAATTCATGTTTTCCCCGCATCCGAGCTGCGCTTGAAAGCGTGCTCAAGTGCCTAGGGTTGTCCATGGGGAGCAAGAGTTGTGCTCACCTGGGTTGAGCTCGATCAGTCCTTTTGGATTTTTTTATTTTTTTATTTTATTTTCCTTGGCAGATCACCTGTAATTTGAGTTTTTACTTGCCAAACACAAAAATGCTTCACACCTCTTGGAAAATCCTGGATGACTTGATAGGAGGAAAAGTCCCCCGAAGGAAATTTGCGTCCTCTCTTAGAGGTTTGTCAAAAGTGCGTTTTTATCGACATTATCGTTTGGATTATTGTAATTGTTATTAGGCTATAATTGGTCATTTCAAGGCATGGGCGTGTGTTATTATAATTGGATTAGCACTGTAATTGGGCCCAATCTAATGATGTAGATACCTATGAGATTCATTATTATATAATTGTGCTTCTTTCCTACCTATTTGCTGGAAATGCAAGGAACAAAAGGAAAAGTAGATTCCCCCTTCACATGTGATGTTATAGCATGTTTAGTTTGGCTTGGCTTGGCTTTGGGAGGGACCAACTCACTTGATCTTCATGGCATTGATGATTGCCTTCAAACGAAGAACAACATAATCCCAAATGATTCGGCAGGCTCTGTTCCACACAGACGAATTCAGCTGTGTTTTCCTCAGCTTCAATGGCGGCCGGCAAGTTCTGGGTCTTGTTTACGGGCATCATCAAGATCTCACAGGCCTTCGTAATTACCCTTTAACTCATACTTGCCGTATCATTTGGTCCCGATTCCCAGGAATTTTCGTCAGAGAGCGACACCTCTGGATACAATTGTACGCTCATCTTGTTGCGTCATTGTTATTGGTATCATGATCTTAATTATTGAGCTCGGCTAACAAAAGTAGTACGTAGATTGCCCCACACACCCTATGAGAAATAAATTTGATATGAATATATCAGTTTAAATATGGATTTGACATGTTCAAAATCCTATATGTTACGAGATTTGGTCCAAAAATATCATGTTTATTCAAATAAAAAGGAGTTGTTTAAGGCCCATTTGATCCCCAGGTTCAATCTTGTACTCCTCTACGCAAATGATGCTCTGTTTCGGACATTATTAGGCGCCAAGGACTGCATACAGCTTTTATCTATTTATTTCAAAATGCCCCCTCTGACAGTAACACTTCACCAGTTTATGCCACCATAACCACAAGTGAACATCTACAGTAAAACCAGGAAAATCCATTCGAATAGTTTTCACTTTTCACAGTCAATCAAATTTGACTTGAGCAATTGAGTTCCATAGAATAGCAAGGAAGGCTCTAAGGTCACACAGCAATGATGGTGGAACCAGACCAGATATAAGGGGGTGTTAGAAGATATGAAAGTGGTTGTTTTTTAAAGTATATATTTTTTTTGTAAATATATTAAAATAATGTTTTTTTAAAATTATTTTTGATACCAACACATCAAAACAATTTAAGAATATTATAAAAAATTAATTTGGAACAAATAATTTTTTTTTTTTTGAAAAACAAAACAATATATACCAAAATTACACATGAAGTAGCAGTAAAAGTAATACCCTACCCTCCAACTTTAATATCTAGTCGGAAACAAGCCACTTCCAGCAATCACTCATGTGGGCCTATCTCCTAAGACCAGAAAATGAGGATGCCATATGGCTGGGTCCACCAACATAGACATCTTCTCAATCAGAGAGAGCTGCTGGGAATCAAGTTGAAGTAGTCATGAAGGACATTTATTGCATAAAGAGAATATAAAGAAAGGGGGAAATGAAGAGTAAAAGAGAAAGAAGCCAAGTAGAGGGAAAGGGATAAGCATGGAGAAGTCCAGTTCCATCCCATATAAGACCCTCTGGGGCCCTTGTCATGTTGTTAGGGGTCACTGTTCATACATACCTGTCTGTGTCTTGGAACTATAGTGCTTTGTTTTAAACTATCCATAGAATAATTTATTTCACCTTCCAATACCCTCCAAGATTGTCATTGGTTACAACATATATATATATAAAAAAAATAAAAAATAGTCAAAAGCTCATCATCTCTTATCTGAGATTCTGTTCCTGTGGTGGTGTGTGATTGGGAACCAAAAAGATAAATCTAAAAGCTGCTTTCTTCCCCATTGTTTCAGAGCATCTTCACAGAGATGCATGCATGTTTTGTTCACTTCTCCACAAGCATGTAAACAAAACAAAAGCAAACATGAACAGTGATTTCACAACAGAGGAACAGGGAGAGGACTCTCAAAACAGTATCTGCAACCTCACCATTTCAGCTCTCGGCTATGGCCCCCAAGAAAATTCCTTGGTTTAATGTTGAATTGAAAAGGGAATAAAGGGAAAAGCAGAGAAGAGATTTGAGCATTCATGAAAAAGAGATAGTAAAGAGAAGACTTGGTAAAAGACTGATAATACATATCAGCCTTTTTGACAAACAGAAAAAGTTGCAAGCTAAAAGCTCTAAAATATCCTTTTTGTGTATCAGGAAAGTCCTCATTGTTGTTATCCATTACAAATGAGCTACTCCATCAAACACAGAGATGAAGTATTTTGGCCATTATCGATAACAGGAAAAAAGAAGAAAAGAGATTTCACAAGCATGATTGATTTCAATTAGATCAACAGTTACAACTGGACACAAATATCGGCCAATTATTTCTCTAAGAAAAGCAAAGAAGAGAGGGTGAAGAGCTAAAGACAGTGCATTGATACAAAGCTACATAATCTCTAATGATCATGTTCTACTACCTCAACACAATTTGTAAAATCCTTCTTTACTCCATGGAAAGAATTAAGAAAAACAAAGATGTCTCTATGCAGGTCTATTTCTCTTGTGGCCACCTTTGCCATCAGATTTCAAGGCACCACTAGAATCCCCCTCAGAAGAGGCGTCCATGGATTTGGTGAAGGAGGTAGAAAGATCAGCATAAAGGTCAACTACCCTCCTGATATTGTTGTTGAGCTCCCTTATCAGACCCACATTTCTGCTCAGGTTGTCAGGGATCTTGGATTCATGGTTCTGATTTATCTCATTAATGAGAAGCCTATTCTGATCCAAGATATTTTGGACCTGAACAAAGTTCTTTTGAAATGTCTGCAAGATCTTGCCATCTATCTGGGTACCATTGCCAAGTCCTGAGAATGTGTCACCCTCCATGGTATCTTTCCCTTTTTTGGAGTCAGAACTCTATCTAATCAAAACCAGTCCTGCATGAACAACAACCATAAAGAACGAAGAAAAATGAGAAAGAACAAAAGATGAGACAGTGCTTGCTAAACTGTATGCATCTATTTTTTTTTTAATAAAGACCGTAATCATATTTTGTATATGGATTTATTTATTTATTCATCATCAATACATATAGATAAAACACCAGACAAAACATGAGAAACCTTGGAATTGTTTTAAGACATTATTTTTTTGGCATATGAGACAAGAGCCTGTAGTAGAAATCATGACTTCCATGGGTTCCACTTTTTTACAGAGGGATCTGATAACAAATACTACCCAATTATTTACTATTGTTATTATTATTATTATTATTATTTATGATGAGATGTGAAAAGGCAGATCCCATTTCCATAAAAGGGAACCTCTTTTTTATGTACTAAGAAAAATACCCACCCAAAACTCAGTTTCGAAGGAGAATCTCAAAGACCAAGAAAAAAAACAGTCAAGATGCAGAGAAGATGAAGCCATCTGGCTGTACTGTACTTACTATTACTACTGCAGATACAACATCATTAATTCTTACAACAGAACAAAAAAAAAACAAAATGTTGATAGCAAATCAAAATGGGATTTTCATTTTAAGGTAAAAGAAATAAATATTTCTAAAATGGGATTTACTTAAAATCCAGAAACATGTCTTAGATACACAAGGAAAGAACCAAAACTTGAAAATCAAACGTCCCAAGCTTTACATTACAAACTTGCAGCTGCGGAAGCTCAAATTCTAAGTGGAAAATGGAAAATGGAAAAATCCAACCTTTTTTTATAAAAAAAAAATCCGAAACGACCTGGATAGCCTATGAACACCAATCTTCGTAGAAAAAACAACAAAATAAATATATATTATCTATATTGGTTTTAAGGCAGTGGAAAATTCGCAAAACAAAGAAACAAGATAGAGATCAGTTCTAGAAAGAAAATGAACCCATCAAACTAAATAACACAATTAAATCCAAGTAAAAACAAAATAGATTGCAGTGATAGAGGGAGTACCTTAATTATTTTATATTTTATCGTAACTCGTTGTTAGTGTGTGTGTGTGTGTGTGTGTGTGTGTGTGAAGGGAAGCGTATTGGTTGAATACCTTGAAAATCTGGGACATTATATCCTGGAAGAGAAGACAGAGATTGAAGACGAGGGATTCCCGAGGAAGAATGGAAAAGGATCGGCGATTTTTTGGATTGATGAAATACAGGTTAGGTGTTGTTGTTTCTCATGAATTATGAGAAAATCTGTAGAGAGAGAAGGTGAGGGAGATTGTAGTTTTAGAAAGAGAAAGTGAAGATTTGACAGTCACGCTTGGACCCCTCTCTTTCTCTCTGTTTTACAACTATTCGATTCTCCAAACTCCTAAATAATATTTCCACCTCTTAATTCCTTCTTCTTATTATTTCTGATTTGATTCACTGGGTACTGCTCCCATCTTTTGCTCAGATCCAAGACATGATTTCTCCAACTGTTTAATTATTGGGCACGTGGCATGTGCTTCTGGATATGTTGTCCATTAACATAGACCCCACTTCTGGGATTTATCTTCATCCCCCTGCTGCCGACCCCTCTAGGGTTAATTTGGGTTGTTTTTGTTTGGCGGATAGTGTTTGAAAATATGATTAAAATTATATTTTTAAAAAATTATATATAATTTTTTAAATTAGATTTTTATGTTTTAAGATTACTATAATATGTTGATATTAAAAATTATTTTTAAAAAATAAAAAAAATATTATTTTGATACATTTCCAAATGAAAAACATTTTAAAATACAACCGCTATTACACTCCTAAACACCCTCTTAGAATATAAAACATAAAATTACATGTACCGAGAGTATTAGTAAAATAACATATTTTGTATTTATCACGATTTCAAAACATGATATTTAATGAAGTCATGATTGATAAACATGGTATTGACAAATATCACGTTTTATAAGTATGATATCTACCTAAACCACAAATTACCCTAAATTTATCCTTAAACCCTAAAAGATATTACCGATAAACCCTATACTACTAACCCATAAATGATTAAAAAAAAATTAACTAACCATAAACACTTACACTCCCTAACCGTGATTCAAACCTCAAATCCTAACACCATCTATAACATGAATGTTACTTAACCATTAAAAGCTAACACTAATCCATATCTTAAATACTAACCATTACCCTAACCCTAACAAATACCTAACCTCACAAAAACTAACCATAATACAAACTTCTTACAAAAAAATCTAACCTTAACTAATCCTAACTTAATCCAAACATAAAACACTAACCCCAAATCCCTAAGATTAAAATGTCAAATCTCTTGTCGATATAAAGTTAATGGTTGTTAAAACCTTTTAGATTAGGTTTATTTTCTTATAAAATTAAACTTTGCATAAAAATTATATTTTTTACAATGTTTCTTTTCTTATCATTTATGTGATTTTAAAGCCGCTAGTAATCAAAATATATTTTGGATTTTTGGTGAATTACATAATAACTATAATCTTTATCCTGTTTTCATTTTTTAAAATTAATTTATTATCAAGCATTTTATAATCAAAATTTCTTTTGAATTTAGGGTGAATTGTATAATAATTGTAATTCTTTGATTTGTGATACCTATTTAACGATTATTTGGTCTATTAATCTTCAACTTTTTGGTTTATGACAGATGTAAATGCAAGAATTCAACAATATTCAAATTAAAATTAAACTCAACAAATAATCTTGTTATCTTCGTTCATGTGGTGACTAGTAAGATTTTGATTTCAATACTAGTACTCCAAATATTATAGTACTCCAAATTATATCTAATAAAAAAAATATTTGGATCTTAACTTAACCAACCCATTTTTTGTTTTTTTTTTTAAAACAATATTCCAAATATACCAAAATACATTAAAATTAACTGCAAACTCATAATTAATAAAACAACACAATATAATATATCGATAACATATAAGCAAGTCTATTTATCTATGCCTACGTCGTCTACTTGATAGGCTAAATTCATCAATAACACGACTACCTTCTATTTGAGTGGCTTCATCCTCGACCATAACATCATCAAGAGTTAACATCTCTTCAAAGTTTGCAAGTGCAGTGCGACAAGAAGTAAACTAACAAGACGCGTAAATATATCCTTCTGTTTCTTTATCAAGATTACAAAGCACATAAACAACCTCTAGACCTTTCAGTAGTAAGAAGCCAACTTAATATTAATAAAATTCATACATTAAAAGTTTCATAAATAAAACGCACCATTCAACATATATTAATTTCAAAAAGTTATGATTATTTAGCGTATTTTAAATATGTTGCGCATGTTGCTCGTATTGCAAGTCTTTTACTGGAGAAATATGCTCGAGGTCTGGTGTGATTACCTGACGTGTTATACCCATATACCAAATATTATACTCCTTTTCTGTAATCACAGGATGCATCTTGACAAATATCTTTGTTCTCCGTGTATCTCACTATGATATATATGTTGCATGGTAGGCTTAACTAGTCATAATCGTTACTTTTACCCTGACAATTTACTACGTGCAATGTATTATTCATATCAATGTCAACTAGAATATGCTAACTGAATTTGAACAATCATATCACTCGATTAATAAAAAACACTAACAAGACCATTGTTGTTTATATGTCTATCCCCTAATGTAAATTACCAACCAGTTTATCGTCTATGTAAGGAGACCACATGACCTATAATACAAGTATTAAAAATATAAAATGAAAATAATAGGTAAAAGAGTAGATATGTTGTCACCAAGCTCAGATAAATCATATCTATATTGATTAGTGTATTTATTGTCAAACATGTTTTCATCACCCCTTTGTAACAAATCAGTTATCAATGACATGTTTAGGTTGTTCCTAACTAACCTAGAAGGACCAGTGGATTATGATGCTCTTCCACCCATTCAACCAAAAGTTGAGATAGACAAAGAAATTGGTCAACTACCCACATATAATTTTATCATGTTCAATCCACTTTGGACAAAAGGATCAATCGTTGTCTTAAAACTAACATCACATGTGATCAGTACAAGAAAATACTAATGTTACCCAACTTTACACCTCCAAGTTATATCAACTACAATATCATTAATTACACTTAAGTCCATGACATATAACATTCAACAATAAACTACTTTCACTATTGTAAGTGATACTATTGTTCATATTAGGAGCAATAGTACCATCATAATGAAATAACATAAAAATATTATAAAATATTTTGCAGAAAAAAATAAAACCTATTCCAATCAATTTAACATAAATTAATCAACATTCTCAATTTCAGCAACTTAGCTAACAAATCAACATAAAACATAATTAATCAAAATTCAACCTAAATCATGTTATTTTTATGCTCAATTGCATAAAATGAACCTTAATTGCATAATTTTATAGCTAATTAACACAACTCAATCAAAATATCCAATATTGGCAACTTACCTTAAAAATCAACACAAAGCATAATTGATCATAATTCAACCTAATTAATGTTATTTTCATACTCAATTGCATGAAATCAACCCTAATTGCATAATTCATAGCTAATTTAACACAATTCAATCAAACATTAATTTCAAACAAACTTAATTTTCAAACTAAACCCTAATTACAAGTAAACATAAATTAACTATAACATATACACCAAATTAATATAGATGTAGGTTGTTTACCTTGCTTCTTTCAACTGAGGAGTAGTGGCAATCGGTGCTCATGTCTTGGGGATTGGTGGTAAGGCCAGGGATAGTGGTTTTTACGCTAAAGGCTTGAAGATAGGGAGAGTGATTTTCTAGTGTGTTTTAATGCTGAGGTGGTAGTTTTGACTGGTTTTTTAGAGAGAGATATTGTGTGGATGACAAGTTTTTAGAGAAAGAGTAGTTGCAACTGTGGGGGGAAAGAAAAAGAAGCTATGTTAAATTGCACAACTTGTCACGATTCTGAATCGCAAAATCATAAGTTGCTGTATTTTAGAATTGTGACATTCTATAGATGTTACAATTCCTAAGCATGACATCCTTAAATATTGCAATTATGAATCGTGACAATCTCAAATAATGTTACTTCACAATTATTTTTCAAACTTTTCTATTTTACTAATATTTTTAATTTATTGTGATAATATTTTTTTTTAAAATAATCAATTCAAGTGGATTCATGTCAAGTCATTTTGGGTTCGGATCACTACACAAGTGTCTTTAATCCAAACCCATTGAGTTTGAACCATTCTGATCAACTAATGGGCTCTGAAGTTAATTATTTCTTGTAAAAGAAAGAATTTGACTATTAATGTATATTTTAGATGTATATGTATATATTATGGATATCAACAATGATAATTATGGATATCAACTATGATAATTACAAAAATATATATGCATTCATATTATCAAAGGTTTGGAGTAAAAATTTAATTGAGTAACTTGTTATCAAATTACCAAATAAATTAAAAGAATTGAGATTTTCATTGTAATGATTCATTATGTTCTAGACTATATTATTTGTATGAATAGTGCCTAATTTTTTTTTTTATCATAAAACTATTATTTCTTTTTAATTTTACCCTCTTGAGTTACATTAGCATAGTTTTGTGTGCTTACATGTATTTTAGTTTGTAGTATCTCGTAAATACAAATTCTTGAGAAATATTGCAGAATCAAACTTTAATTGTAGTTATAAATAACAATTAAAATAAAGAGGGTCAACTTGTAAAAAGAACAACAATAAAGACCCCATTTATACTTTAGCATGGAAAACTTCAATTTTATCCGTAAATTTTATGTTTTTTACCAATTGATCCTTGTTGATTTAGCAATTTATGTTTTGATGCCATACTTCATTTTATTAATGTTTCAGTCCCTAGATGTTGAAATAAGAGAGTGAATGTGTCATATGACTGCTTTCTAGCCATTAAAAACATTGATCTTTGTGTCAACTAGTTTGTCTTCTTAAGAAAAGTTCATTGAAGATAATATTTTCCTATAACTATGCTAGAAAAAATAGATTGGGGTTAGTAAAGTTTTTTATTTGTTTATTTTTTTTACGGATTAGAGGGTTTTAAGGGTTAGAGGTGGGCTTATTAAAGTTTTTAGGGTGTTGTTTTTGGTTTTTTGGGTGAAAATATGTTGAAAATAGATTTTTGAGGTCAAAATACATGTTTTCAAGTGTTTTTCTATAACCATGCTGAAAAAAATATATCATAGTTCATGATTTTTTTTATTCAAGTAATTTCCTTTTCTAGGAGTGACTAGAGAAATTTAAGGGTTTAAAATAAGTTTATTGAGGTTTATATGGTATGTTTGAGGTGTTTTCAAGTGAAAGTAAGTTGAAAAAAGATTTTTTGGTTCAAAAAATATGGTTCTTTTTTTTACCATTTAGGGAAAAAAATGGAATGGATGACTCTCTAAATAAAAATGCATACCACACATGCCTAAGTTTCTTGATGATTGACCTCCTAGTGTAGGCTTGTACTGCCACGGCCATCAGTGTTTGGTCTTTCCATTTTATTTTATTTTTTCTATTTAAATATTAATTAATACCCCATCCTAGTTCTTAAATTTTTTAGTTTGACTTTATTTTTAAATGGTAATTTATTTTTTTAAATGTTTTTTAATTTTATAATGCTTCGAAAAGATTGTTATAATTTGTTAGTAATTCATTTCCTCTTACATTTTATATAAATAAGTTTTATTTTTTTGACATATTTATATAAAAAAAAATCATTTGTAATTAACAACAAGAATTAAGCTCTAAGATAAATAAAATAAAATTTATAAAATAAAACAAAGAGTTAGTGTAAAATATGTGCACTTGCATCTTTCTTTTACTTTCACTAGAAAGATTAGCTTTTTAATTTAGTATTTAATTCACAACTCCTTTTCTAATTATTAATTCATAATTTTTTTAATTTATTGTATTACGTATAAACAATATCTTTCTATTTTTGTAATAATAAAATTTATGATACCCAAAAATAAATTTATAGAATAAAACAAGTTAGTGTAAAATATGTGCACTTGAATCTCTTTTTTAGCTTTAACTAGAACGATTAGCCTTTTAAGTTAGTATTTAATTAACAACTCCTTTTCTAATTATCAATTGATAATTTTTTTAATTTATTTTATTACATATAAACAACATCTTTCTATTTTTCTAATAATAAAATTCATGCATGGAGAGCAAGTGATTTCTACACCACTTAGTTTCAAGGAAATAATCACGTTATTCTTTAAAAAAAAAAAAACTAACCAAAACAAAAGTTCAACAATTTTATAGATATTAAACTTTCTTCCATGTATGCAAACAAATTACATATATATTGTCATTTTTTTTATGTGGAAAATATTTTGTGAAAAAAGAAGAGAGATTAGCGCAAAAGATTTCATTTTTTTCCGATAATTTGAAGATATATTATCAAGTCATAGAAAGATTTCTCATGATTACAAAGCAGAATGACTAGAAATAGTAGAATAAATAATATAAAAATATTATTATTTATTAACAAAAATTGAAAGAGGATATGAATTTACTGTTCAAGTATTTATGAATAGCTATTCATAATTCTTTGTTTTTTTTTAATTTAGTTTTTTATTTATTTTATCTATCAATATTAAATTTATTATAAATTGAACTTCATAATTTTTATAATTTATTTTATATGGGTATTTTCAATTTCATTACCTGGGTGGTGTGTTTAACATGTTAGAATGATGAGCGTGTTTAGCAAGTTAGCCCGGGTTGACTCGAATTTTTTTTGGATCTTTTTTTAATTCAAATATATTTTTAATTTCATCATTCTAATTTAAAATTGAGCTTCTTAATTTATTTTGATTTACTTTTTATATGATTGTCTTGATCTTATGACCTAAGTCAAGGTTTGGTAGGTTAATTCAAGTCATTTGTTTTGTCCTTTTTTCATTGAATTTTCTTTCAACTTCATCCTTTTCACATTAGGTGAATTAAGAATTGGACCTTATAATTTATTTTAATTTACTTTTAATAGGGTTATCTAGGCCTCATGACCTGTGGTCATGATGAGTTTTATAGGTTAACCCGAGTTGACTAGGGTATTTTTTTCTTTTTTATTTATTTTTTTTTCAATTTCATCATTCAAAATTAGATTGATTGAGAATTAAGTTTCATAATTTGTCTTGATTTAGCTTTTATAATGTTATCAAGGTCTTATGATCCGAGTTGAGGATTTCACAAGTTAATCCATTTGACCCGAGTAAATTCAATATATTGCTATCTCAATATAAAAAAAAGATGTCATCTTGAAATTTATTTTTGAGTCAAACTAGATTTTTATCAGTTAGTTATACTACTTTTAGACCCTCAAATTTGACCAGGTCAAATCATGTCAACTCTCACAACATTTAAAAAACATTTTTACTAGAAACACATCAAAAATGTCTGAATATTTTTTTCATGTTAAAAAAATATTTAATCTTATCTGTAAAGTAGCATAAGTAAATGATCTATTACAAATCTAAATGGGAACGAGAATAAGGGATTAACGAACTTTGTAAATACATTAAAAAACAAGAAATATAAGTTTTTAAAATTTTAATTACCATATTGTGTTTTTTGAAAAAAAAAATTATTCTATTGATAAAATAAATATCACTACCACAAATTTGGCAAATACAAATAGAAACACTAACAGAATTGTTTTGTCGATAGATTGCAGTGAATTATATCGACAGACTTCTTAATCGTTATATCCATTGGTAAACACCGACAGAAACATCCTATCAATATATACTGAGGGAATTGCAGCGGAAAAAGAAGGAATAAAAAAAATCCATAAAAGTAAGATGACATATAACTTTTACCGATGTTTTTACTAATGGAATTAACTTGATGGTAAAGTTTGTCAGTAAATTTACCGACAGAAATAATCCATCGGTATATACCGATAGAATTACAGACATTATTACAGTGGGATTTAAAAAGGCAAATCGTATGATGACATGACATATTTTACCGACAGAATGATCGATGGAATGCTCGACAGAATTATTTCAGTGGTAAATCCATCAGTAATATTTAATTTATGACCTGGCGATCGACTCTCCTCTCCCCTTCTCCCATTTCTCCTTCTTTTTTATGCATTTTTTTCTGCAACAAACAACCGCCACCCCCCCTCAATCTCAACATAATTCAACCTCCCATAACATATTTGGTCACCATAACACTCGGTTTGTTAGCATTCATATTCTGATTCAAATTTTATTGAGGATTCTTCGCCTTAAGTAAGCAAATCCACCCTGTTTTTTTATTTGAAAACAATTTTTCAATGTTAATTTTTTTTTATTTCTGTAGTATATATATTTTGTCTGGGTGTTTACTTATTTTATAGTTTTTTTCTCATACAATTTTGCTATATGAATTTATGATTTGTACATGTTATGATTTGTTTTAAATTTTGTAAAATTATATTTTTTTGTAAATTGATGAAACTTATGTCAAATTTTTTACTTCAATGTATTGTGACAAAATAAATAATGGCTTATTTAACGAGTTTATTTTATATTTTTTTATTGTCAAGTTATAATTTTCAGTAAATGTGTAGAAATTTGAATTTATATAGATATATAATTGATAATAAATTAAGAGAGCTATTAAAACAGATTGAGCGGAACTGATATTTTTGCAAATTTATTTAATTAACATAACTATTACATGTTGTCATCATTATATAAATAGGTTTGATATAAGTAATAAATGATCATTCATGGATGTATTGAGATTCACTCCAGGGGTTATGAAGAATGGGTTATTGTAATAGAGTGATAGAGTCTATGGATTTATTAATTACACACTATCTAATCTGAGAAATATTTGTGAAGGTGGTATTAGATGTCCATGCAAGAATAAAAAATTTATCGATCCAGATGTTATAATAATGCATCTTCTACAAAAAGAGTTCATGGAGAAATACATAAGTTGATATGCACACGGAGAACCATATATTCCTCATGATACCATGGTAAAGATGATGGTTGGGTCAACTTCTAGTGTTAACAACGTGCATGGAGTTGTAGATGACAATAGTAATTCTTAGAGGAATATAATTACAAATGCGATGAGAATAAATCAGGGTCATGTTGGTCAATGTCCAATCGTAGATAAAAAAAACTTAATGCAAACGTGACCAAGGTTTCTGATTTTTTGAAAGATTTTGATAAGCCATTATGAAATGGTTGCACAAATCACAGTAAATTATTGACAATTGCGCATGCGTTCACCATCAAGTCAGATCATGGGTTGAGTGAGGTTGGTTATGACATAATTATCGAATGAGCGAGAATCATTTTACTTGAAGGAAAATGGCTAAAATAGAACTTCTACGTTGAAACCATAAAATTAACATGTATCTAAACTTCTGCATGTTATACTACCTTGAAAATACAGAGTCAACTGAGTGCAAGACATGTGGGTATTCTCATTGTAAACCTAGAACTGACACGGAAATGACTCTTGTCCCACAAAGAAAACTTAGATACTTCCCACTGATACCTAGACTGTGGAGGTTATTCATGCCAAAGACTACTAAGCACATGACATGACACCAATCACATTATATGGTGGATAGAGTGATGGTGCACCCTTCTGATAGTGAAGCCTGGAAACACTTTAACAGTGAGCATTCTTAGTTTTCAGTGGAATCAAAGAACGTGTGTCTTGGGTTATATACAGATAGACTTAATCCATTCGGGTTATTTGCTACTCCTTATTCTTGTTGGTCAGTGATACTCAAGGTTTATAACTTGCCACTAGGGATGTGTATGAAGCTAGAGTTTATTTATTTTTATCTATTATCATACCCAGACCTAATAGTCTAGGTTGGAATATAGATGTTTTTATCTTTGACCATTGATTGATGAGCTGAAGCAATTGAGGTCATCTGAAGATTTGATTTATGATGTATCGAGAAATAAAATTTTCTAATGAAAGAAACTTTGATGTTGACAATCAATAATTTTATTACTTATATTATGGTTTTTGGTTGGAGCACGCATGAAAAACTAACATATCCATACTGTATGGAAAATAACAAGGCATTCACGTTAACACATAGTGGTAAAGCATCTTTTTTTACTGTCATCAACGGTTCTTGCCAATAGATCACAAGTATAGAAAGAACAAGAAGGACTTCTTTGTTGGTAGAGTTGAAAATAATGTTGCACCACCGCTTCATTTAGGTAAGGTATTGTATGATGTGGTGTCAAAGTATGGAGATATTGTGTTTGGTTTTCAATCTGTTAAGCAGAAGTTTCTTGGTTTTAGTTTAACTTACAATTGGATTAAGCGAAGTATTTTTTTAGACATTTCTTATTTTTTGAGACCAATCTCCTCCGCTATAAGCTTGATATTATGCACATAGAAAAGAACGTGTTTAAGAATATTCTCAACACGATTATGGACGTGAAGAGGAAGAAAAAGGACATCATCAAGGTTAGAATCGATATAACTTTGTTTTGTAACAATAAAGATATGAAGTTTGTTTATATTGGGTCACGGGTCACAAATCCCAAAGCCAGGTTCGCCTTAGACAAGAATGCATAATTACTTGTTTATTAATGATTTAAAAGTCTATGTTTTCTTAATGGACATGCCTTAAACATATCAAGGTTAATGAATTTGAAGGATTGTAAATTGTATGGAATGAATAACTATGAATGCTATGTGTTTATGCAAACACTCATTCCATTAGCTTATAAGGATTTATTGTCAAAAGGAATATGAGATACACTCATGGAGATCAATCATTTCTTTATAGATATATGCTCCAACAAGTTGCAGATACAATACATGGAGAGGTTTGAAACAAATATTATCCAAACAATATGCAAACTTGAGATGATATTCTCTCCATTATTTTTAGAATTGATAGAGCATTTACCCATACATTTACCGTTTAAGTCAAAAGTTAAAGGCCCAGTCCAATATAGATGGATGTATCCATTTGAGAAGTTAAATATTACATATGCATCATAATTATTATTTTTTTTGTCTTTCTTTATATAATTCAAAACATTCATTTAATTTCATGCAAGTACTTGTTCATTCTTAAGATAAAAGTAAAAAAAAAACAAGACACATATTGAAGTTTCAATATGCAAGGCTTATATTATTGAAAAGATCTCAACATTTATCTCATACTATTTCAAGCCTCAATTGAGAATAAAAACCAACCGTGTTCTAAGGCATAACGATAGTAGGGAAGTACCTTCAAGTGAGGACATGTCAATATTCTCATATCCTGAACGACCCGTACCAAAAAATATTATGAGGAAAAGATGTTTGTTTGAAATAGAATTCAAAAAATCACATAATTATATGTTATTTAACTACGATGAACTAAGTCTTTTTATTCAGTAAGTATAATACTTAATATGTCATTATTCCTCATAGGCAACATCATCAATATTTACTGTCCTAAGATTCACGACTAACTGAATCTCAAATCTTTCAATTACAAGATGGACATTTTTCCACGTGGTTCAGAACATATACAAGTATTATTTAATTATTGTTATCTCTCAGAATACTTAATTTCATTACAGATTTCTTGTTAACTGTTCATGGTTGTACTTCATGTACCAGGTTTATCAATTGAGAATGAATGCTAGTGTTACTTTGTCTTCATTAAGTCTTGGTCTTGAAAAAAATGTCTGCAATGAGTATTTCATCAATGTACATGTGTTTTATTTTGAAAAGTATAGGCGCGGTAGAGAGACATATAACAATCCTGTTTGTGTTAAGTGATCGACTTCTAATGAGTTTGAAGTTGACTATTATAGGAAGTTATAAAAAGTAATTGAATTGCAATATCATAGCAAACAAAATATAGTTTTTTTATTCAAATAATATTGGTATAACGCCACTGATAGATGAATCAAAGTAGATCTCCATCATGGTTTAGTCAAAATCAATTTAAAGGCTAGACTTCGCTACATCGACATTGTCTTTGTTTTTGTCAAGCAATACCAATAAGTTTATTACACATACACTCCTTCCTTTAAAAAGAATCTTTCAAGAGTTGATTGGTTATTTATAGTGAAAACCAAACCCAGGGGTCTAGTCGAGATTGTTCAAGATAGAAACGATGAATTAACTGCGAGAGATGATGTCTTTCAACTTGGTGAGTTAGTTGTTCCATATCATGTTGCTTTGTCTAATGACTTAGAAGAAAATTCAAATTTTTGCATAACCAATAATATTTTTGTTGATGCTGAGGAATTGAATGATATTTTGAGCTCCAACGGATATACACATGTCGATGAAAATGATGATAACGATGGAATAAACGTAGAAAATTGTGATGGAGATGAGGACGAATCAATTGACGAAGAAGAGGATAATTCTGATTAATTTGCACAACACAAATTTGTAATGTCATAAACTATAATGTAATATTTATAGATGAAATTCACTTCAATGTAATGATAATGATGTTAATATATTATTGAATGATAAAGAAATATTTATTTTATTATTGTGATATGAACTGATGTTATTGTGTTGTGTGTGCAACTATGAATTTAAATATTTGAAAGATTGATAGATCGATAATATAAATACAATCTGACATTAGACACTGTTTTACACCAATGAAAATACTAACGAAATGTTTTCATCGGTATATTTCAATGGCGATGAGAATTGTTCCCCTTCTCCATGACATTATTCATGGTGTTAATTACACATATTTATTGATGAAATGTTTTTGTCGGTATATTCTAGTGGCAATGATAACTATTCACTTTTCAAAGCGCTATTCACTTCTCAATGCGCTCATAATTAATTTTTTTTTACCGATTGAGTCACTGACTGAATGAGAATTCCAATACACTGACAATTAATGCTCTTTTTTTACCGTGGTAGACGTTCCCCAACAGAAAGAGAATTCCAAGCACTGGTAATTAATGCTTTTTTTACTGTTGATTGTTTACTCTTTTACCAACGTATTTAGAGGGGTTTATGAAATTTTCGGTGTGCATTGAAAATTTCAACTTGACTTCACAAACAGAATGACGGATGGAAATTTTTAATTTTTAATATTTCGTCGAGAATTCTATCGATAAAACCTCTATCGATAAAACCTAATATAAAATATCACGAGCACAACAGATAAGACTTCATCTTCTTCTTTCATCCTCTTTCTTTTTCTCTCCTTTTCTTCATTCTCTAATTTTTGTTAACGACCCAAGTCGAAATCAAGCATCATCTTCTCTTCTCATCCTAAGGTATGTTATCTTTCTTGTTTTTTCTTCTTATTTTTCTATTTTTCTAGGTTTTTTTTAACAATCCCTTTTCATTTATTTTGGTTTTTTGTTTTTTTTTTTAAATTCTTAGCCAACACTAAGCACGCCATAAAGGTAAGATTTTTTCATATTTCATTCCTCTTTCTTCTTTATTTGTGTTTTTTTTTGAATTTTTTTTGTCATTATTTTTGTTCAATTTTGTGTTGAATATTAGTTATTTAAATAATTTTTTAATTATTTTGAAGAATTTAAGTTATTTTTTTCAATTTTGTTGTTCAATTTCAATTAAATGTGTAAGATTAATTTTAATTATTATTTTTAATTTTGTTAATTTGGATTAATTTTTTGTAAATTTAGGATTAAATATATAACCACTTAGAAAATGAGAATTTTTGTGCGAAATTGAATTATTCTAATTTGTTGGAAGAAATTGAATAAAATCAACTGGTTTGTGGCATGTATGTTGTGTATTTTACAGGTTTAAAATTATAAGTAGTCTCCCATATAAGGGAGGTGCTATCAATTTTTTTAAATAGAAATTGTTTAATTTTTTCCGTTAATTTTTGCAGATGCATAAAGAAAATTTTATTGCATGTCGTGAATACATGATCGTTGGTAGTTCTTTTAGCAGCGATGCTGACGACCACGAGTCATTAGGTGTCAATCAAGAACAAGCACCCAAGACACAAGCATTAGCTCACGCTGCGAGGTCATCGATTGTGATGCCGTAACGAGATTCATTTACCTACAAGTACGAAACCTAGTGGAAGGGCGACCTTTCAATATAACTTTGATTTTCTTTCACAACGATGACATGTTTAATAATTTTTTAAAAAATAATTTTATTTAATGAATGAAATTTCAGGTTTACGAACATTAAGGCTGCAAGAACAATAACATTGGTCTTTAAATAATCGATGGAAATTTCATTGTTTCAATTGAGACAGGTTTCCAAATATCCTTAATGGAAACCGCAAATCGATTCACGGTTTTCAAGGTTTAAGGTTAGTATTAACTGAAATATTTTTTTATTATGTTAATTTGGTTAGTTTATTGAAATTACTAAAAATTTCCTTTTATAAAATTTTATTGCAAGGGAAAATTTGAATGGGAGAGAGCTGATGATAATATTGAAATGAAGGTTTAAGAGAACCACGTTGCAACTAGGTAAGATCGAAATCCAGATAATTGTTTTATTCCAATATTAAAATTTTATTTTTCATTTACTAATAGATTGGTAACATATAGGTTGCGTGATTTTTCATATGAGAGAAAGCGAGCTTCCAGCCTAGAATGACATGGCGATTTGAAAGGATTTCAGACCGCCATATATCTCAGAGGCTGTATTAAGCGGACTACATTCAACACATGACGTCCACTCGTTTCACTCAATAGTCATAGTCCGGTGCGGAGAACTGCACCAGCGTGTTCACGGTTTCATTACCACGCACACCAACGGCTCTATTCCATTTGTTTTGCTTGCAAAGTGGATAGTAAGATATTTTTATTACTTCCATTTTTTATTTTTTATTTTTTAAAAAAATATTTAACTGATAATATTTTTATCTTGTAGGCTACGGTTCTTGGATGCGAGCCAAGACCAATTGAGCTTTTTGCTGAAATGCATATGCGGAGTTATAACCACCAAAAAGAGGTGCTACAGTTCGTGGATAGCCGAGCTCAACACTTTGTGTTATGTTGGTTTTCAACCATTTATTGTACTAAGTTATAATTTCATTCAATTTGATGAATTTATTTTTTCTTTCCATGATACATATAACAGTCTCTTGAAGAAGAGATACGAGGGCAATCCTTGACCCATTCGGATCTTAATCCAGATTTGTGGTTAGAGGCAGGATCGTCCAGTGGACCCAATAGAAATTGGGTGTATGGACTTTCTAATACTACGACCGAGAACTTATGGATGGCTCGTAATGTTTTTACCGCTGGATGCTCGCAATCGGTTCTGAGCACTCAACTCCTGAGTTTGAGGCGATATTAGATCGGACGATCCATCTTAATGAAAAATATAAACGATTCACTGCGGATTATGAAGAACTCTGTCGAGTAGTAATGGAGATAAGATCACGCATGAGTGGTCTATGTGCTCTTCCCTATTGGCCTCATGGTCCCGGCAACAACCAGCCTGGCCCCATGTTCCCGGCAACAACCAGCTTGGCCCTACGGGCCTGGCCCCATGATCCCGGCGACAATTAGCCTGGCCCTACGATCCCAACGACAACTAGTCTGCTCCTCCTCCTCTGGCACTGCCTCTGTTTTAGATTCATTGTATATCAACGTACAAATGTTTAAATTTGTAATAAATATTTAATTTTTATATTATTTTAATTCATTTTTATACATTTGATTTTAATTTATTTTAATTATTTTTCTACTTTTTTCAATATTTTAAAAAATAAAATAAAATATTACTGACGGGGTTACCGACGAACCACATCTGTCAGTATATTCCGGAGAGTTGGAAAAAAAATTACTACAAATATCATTACTACTGTTAACTCTACGATGAAATTACAGATGATATTTCATCGATGATATATTATATTTACCGACGGATTTATTAACGGACAAGTAAAAACACTGACGAAATTGCAAACGGTATTCCATTGGTTATATGACAAACTTCCCAAGAGAAATACTGATGGAATGAAACGGGTAAATTTTTTTGTCCCGATTTGTCCGTCTTTAAATCCATAGGTAAATTTATTACCGATGGACTCACCAACATACCAGAAATTACTGGCAAGATTTTTTCTGATGGACTATTTTCGTTCGTGAGCTCGTTAGTAACATACTTACCGACAGATTGTGAGTGTAAATACTGAAAAAAATTTCTGTTGATAAAACTGTTAAATCTGGTAGTATGTTTGGATGCCAAAAAAAATCTCAAACAAGAAAAAATGTAGCATGACCATAAATGATTCCCTACTGTTAATTATATTTCATAGATATAAATTTAAAATCTATATTAAAAATCATCATTTATGAAAAATCTAATTATAGATATTTTTTTCTATCCAATTAATAAAAGTAGATTATAATGTGGGATTAACAAACTATGAACTGAGAATAACATATCTTTTTTTCTTACAAAAGAGATAATTATATATTAGGTAATCATATTTTTTATCTTTTACATTTGAGTGTCTCTATTTTTATTTTTTTTGTATCTAAATATACAAATACTTGATTAGAAATAAAGTGAAATATCCATGCATATATAGAGTGTGTTTGTTTTTTAGTTCAAAATGTGATTTTAAAAAATTTTAATTTTTCTTGTTTTAAATTATTATTTTTATATAATTTTAAATTGTTTTAATATGTTAATATCAAAAATAAATTTAAAGAAATAAAAAATATATTATTTTAATATATTTTTAAATAAAAAAATACTTTTAAAAAAATCACTATCATTATCACTGTACAGTAAGAATCACTTAAATTAAACACAGAAAACTTTCTTCTAGATGACCAAGAACCTACACTAAAAATTCATCCATGTACACGCTCCACGTACGAACGACAAGAAAGAGCCATAGTATTTTACTAAAAGACCCTTGTACAGAGTAAGAATGAACATGGATATATATAAACTCGTTTAAGAACACATCCTACCAACACAGACACGCACTGTTTTTTTCATCCCATCTCTCAGTGCGTATGTTTCTCTTCTCCTCCTCGCTATTATTAATCATGAGCCTGACAGCCTCTTATCTTCACTTTCTCTCGTTGATGGTGAAAAACAAGTTATCTCCTCCACCATATATATATATATATAGTAGGTGACATGCATGATGATAACAACTATCACCATAACCCACGGCAACCAGCCACCAGCTCATGATGATGGTTGCAACAAACCCATCAAAGAGAGGAGGAAACTGTGTAAAGAGGAGGCCATCCATTTGATCTCCATTGTTGACTAATAATGATCAACACCGCTTAATTTCAACAACTAGTTGAGGAGATCTCATCAAGGAGCTCCTGATCTAGCACGCTACTTGACCACGTACGGGTAAGCCCATGCGCTCTCGTTACTGTTCATTCATCTTCCCGCATCTGTCACGCTAGTTTTCAATTCCAAAGGGTTTTCCTCCTTCCTTCTTTTTCATTTAGAGTCATTTCTTAATAGTTTTGCCCGTGGCCCTCGATCTGGTGTTTTTTTTTCTATCTATAAAGAGTATAGGGTCATGTCATTGCATGATATCCCAGGAGTATGGCCCATGATATACCATTAGGAAACTTTTGAGGTGTAATAAGATCGTTGTTCAGTACTCCATGGATTCGTAAATCTTATTACTTGGTTTATTCAAGATGTAACATGTTGATTGTTGTTGACATTATTCTTATCTTTTCAATTTGATTGTTAGCTTGTATAAATGGTGCGTTTTGTTGCAAATGAATTATTTTTTTTTAAAAAAAAAACAATATTTGTTGATGTAGTCAATTTGATGATGATTGATTTTCGGATTTTACTTCTAATCATCATTGATTTGTTTTATTTAACTTGAATAAATAGGTTAAGTTGGCTTTAAAATTGATTTTTTTAATATATATATA
>Ga0325414_1000855_pt1 | contig 27341 bp, 9 predicted proteins | sample PopdelMetagenome_8_FD_206183 | JGI IMG/M metagenome (GOLD analysis project Ga0325414, IMG submission 206183) | Populus deltoides microbial communities from Bellville, Georgia, United States - Leaf-PdKOR-R3 | ecosystem: Host-associated > Plants > Phyllosphere > Phylloplane/Leaf | place: USA... | reverse complement strand
TATATGCAGCCAGGTTTAGCCCAAATGCATAAGGACAACATGGCTTTCCCAGTCTATAAATTGCTAGAATTTTCCTGTCACTCAATATCATGTATATCATTCAATAAGTTATCTGAGCACATCAACTCTACTATTAACATCCGATCGTTTCTCCTTGTCATCCCATAAGCCAATGGTGGAACCAAAGAAAGAAGGTTTTTCAAGTTTTGGCAGTAACAAGTCCAGGCTTTCCCTTGTATCTGAGCACTTCAACTCTATCAATCTTATCCAATTCTTCCTCCTTGTCAATACCAATATCACTGATGGGAAGCGCAGAAGGTACATTTTTTACAGTAGCTGAGTCCTCGCTTTTCCTTCTTGGGGAATTGTTGTTAGTTGTACTCAGCCCACCATCTTCTCTCAACTTGGTATCCACTGAGTTAATGTCCTGGCTCTTACTATTTTCTTCTATCTGGTTTTCCTCGCTTGCGTCCTGCAATATTTTTTGGTCTTCGGTGGTTGGTGGTGGTGCATTGAATGTTACAGCGTCAGGCAAGTCAGCTGCATTGGGTGACTCTTGCTCTTGTTTCTGATTCGACTTCTGACCCTGTGTGCCAATTGCAGACTTGGCAGGAGATTTTATGCTAACACCACTAGAGACACTCTTGGTTTTGCTGACAAGATGGTGAAGCCATAATAGTTGTTCAAGAATATAGGCTTCTGTTTTCTCCTTGTCCGCATGGTGGAGTGTTTCAATCTGGATTATATCAGCTGCTCCCGCAGCAGGTTTTCTGTTGGCCTCAGACCTGTACACACCACGACCAAATCTTCTTATACTCGGGCCATTCAGCTTGCTTGTTGTTAACAAAATAAATTGCAAAAATGAAATTCTTAAAAACAATTGGAAGAAAGCAATGGACTCACCCGGAACTTGCCCACTCTCCAACCCAACCAAAACCGTGATGCACTCTGTTCCGAATCAATTAAAATTCAAAGAAAAATGTTAACAATTAGGCAATGAGACATTGAAAATTAAGGATTTAAAGCAGGAAAAGTTTCTGTTTTTGGGGAGGGAAAATAATGGCATTACATACTTGGCTGTGTTAGTGGACAGTGGAACCAGCCACTGCAGTGTCTTCTCCATCGTATCTTTAATTTCTGTGATGGTAAGCTGGACATACAAATCACAATGAAGTAAACAACTAGAGCATCCGCATGGATGAGAAAATAAGACTTTCTACCCTCTCTTCTTTGAGGTGAAAAAGTAGTACCTCATCTTTGACATTAAACGATTGCAGTTTGGAACGTAGAGCTGATTTTACACCAGGTGGCAAGCTCTGGTACAATGTGTCCTTACCATTTGGAGGCATGGAGCTCGATCTTGCCACCTGAGAGCATCTATTATTAGAAGGCCTTGAACCAGCATTATAAGAATATGATTGCATACAAGAATGAGAAGAGTGTAATGAAGCACAGAACTCGATTTTTTAATGCATGCTAACTTAAACAGTGAAATCAAAGGTTCGGGCAAGGAAACTGAGAAACAGCTAAAAAAAAGTATGGTAATCCAACAAAATTGAAGTCAAGTTCCAAGTCATTCAGTTTGGCAGGGGCATTGAAAGTCCTCAACTCAGTCTGTGTCAGAGCGAAATGGTAGGTTGTGCATCTCTAACAGTTAAAATGTCACATAGCAACCAATCTTGATTACGGATTGTAAAACTAATAATTACAAACTTTGAAGATGATTGTAAGACAAACATGATGGAAGTAGATGGCACTTACAAGATTATCAATTTGCATAACTACATTTGCATAATGTAAAGAAAGACCGGCAGGTCCCAATCTTGGATTATTGCTAACAGATTCTTCATCTTGTACGGAATCATCTGCAGTATACATCTGAATGCCATCAGAACTATTTTAATACATGAAATCAAGTTAGACAAAAGCTCCTTTGAGCAAGGGATGGAAAGTTAAATATGCAGAAGCATGAATCCAGGAGGAAAATCCAGGGGCCAGTTTAGTTGGAAGAAAAACTTTTCTATTCTATAAGATTTTTTAACTCCATGTATGATGCTCTTTTTCCTTATTCAAGGTGGTTTCAAAGGTTCTGATTGTGGTTATTGGTTTTACTTGTTTCGGAAAAAAAAAAAAAACTAAGTTTCTACTTCTGTTTTTAAATAATGAACAAAAAAAATGATTACAGTAAATTATACCAAATGACTATGTGTTCAATGGTTAAGAGTGGCAACCTATTCCCCACTGTGAATGTGTAAGTAAGTGCATCCATAAAAAATATTTCAAATCATAAAGGTTAATTTTATTAATTGAAAAGCATTAGAAGTAGATCATTTGGATTTAAAATAGAAAACACAGGGGAAAAGTATATTTTCTCAAAAAATACAGTGAAAGTTGATAATGACAAGGATTACCGTCCTTTTTTTTCCCTCCCTGTTCTCAGTAGAATGTGTCCCAATTTTCATGCCATGGAAATTTGCAAAATACCACTTACATGTTCATGGAACCAAACATGAAAGTTATAATAGAGAAGCTGGTGACAAATTTTCAGACTAAAGAAACAATTTTTGAGAAAAGTATTTAGACTATCAAAAAAAAATCGGAGTTAAGGTTTTAGGTTAGATAATTTTCCCTGCAATTGAAAGTTGAAACTAAGACTAAAAAAGGACAACACTAGAAGGAGCGATTTTCACACATCAAGCTTACATGCTTTGAAGATGGAAGGAAAACATGCACTTGGGGAGAATAATTACAATGTGGTAAAGACCTTGATCAAACACATACCACCACTACCAAAGGCATTGCCGATCTCGAGGATTAAGAAATGGATGATATCTACAAGCTTCTCCATCACCTGTATAAGATAATTTGGTCACTACAAGAAATATTCTAGTGATTGAGATTCTATTTACTCAATTAACAAACTTGATAGATAATCGAAACTGTTTGTGCTAAATAAAAAAAAAATCACAATCTCAATAATTTTCAGTTGCAAAAAGAACAAAAACATCAGTATTGCTACCTCTTCCAAACTTCTAGACCAAAGTGATTTCTTCTTTACGTTTCGTATTCGCTTTTTTTGGCTTTTTATTTCTGCCTTCAACATCGCAAGGCTTTCTCCTGAATTTCAGAGAAAGACACAAACTTAAATTAGTACCTCACTAAGTTCCCCAGGGCACTGGTTTGGGGTAGTTCCTGCATTAGTTAGACATTGATACATTATTGGAATTCTCAACTTAAATCTTGTCGGTCCACCACACCTCAACTTTCAAAATTCTAAAAGTGTTTAACACAAATATTTTCAATTTCTAGTTAATGCAACACCACAAATTCCCTCAGGGGAATCATTAGAATAAGTCACATGTAAATTATAACAAAACAATTAAAATAATACAATGATAAAAGCACAACACACTACAGGAGCTGAATTTTCCAATAATACCAAAATTAATACCCAAATTAACAAATAAAGAAAGGCGGTAGCTTTTTTTATTTCTTTGATAATAATATGATGACAAAAACATTGTGAAAGCACCATATCCAATCATTTATCAAAAGCTATCCAAAGAACTAGCTTTCTTCGTCTCATCAAAATGTATTTACATTGATGTCTTTTAGTTTGTTTCAGCCAGCTTCGGTAACAAAGGCGATATATTCAATCAATAACATCATTTGACCTGGTCTACAAATCTTTAATTCAAAAGAAATTTCCTTCATGAAAAAAACAGTGGCATACCGGTTAGTAACTAAAAAGGATGCCATATATCACAGTTACATAGGTTCAGCACTACAGTCTAATCCTCAGTCACACAACACTCTTTTATGAAGCATGACTAGCTGCATTTATTAATCAAGAGCAGCACTTAGTTCATACATAGGAAATCACAGAGAAGAGAATGGAGAAATAACCTCTCTGATTAGCTGCTGCACTACCCTCCCTCCGTTGACATTCATGTTCCATTCTGTCCAAAATTTGCAATTCATGGTATAGCTCCTGCAAACCCAAGATGGTGCGTTTTTGTATGGTCAAAATAAAGCACACGATGACGCAACAGAAAAGGTTTACATAATACATCACAGTGCTCCAGCAATGCGAAGCATAAATCATCGCATCAGGAAGGTAAAAATAAAAAAAAAAAATTAATGGAAATTCATAGACTCCATGTATGTTTATCATAAATGTCAAGAATATTACTGTATTTGCAAACATAAGAAAATGCAAGCATACAGTCATTGGCATCAGGAAATGCAAGAATTATGTTGCTGATATGACCTTACTAAGAACCCTTTGTTTGTGCAAGGGTATTGACCTTGTTTTAGATATGTAAAAGAAATATCAGCCTAAAGTTCCTTCATTAATCTTTCTTCTTTTTTCCCCAGACACAACCATATTAAAGTACTAATTAGGCAATCCATCCACCAATTAAATTCACTGAATTATAGTAAAAAAGAATATTGTACTCACAGCTGTAAACTGAACCAGAATCATTAAAAGTTCCATTATGGATTCTGCCTCCTCCTGCAATTGCCTACGAGGATTACGATCTCGGCTAATTCTGGAAATCAAACAAGCAATTTAAATCAGTATTCAATACTATATAAGTGTATTGTAAATACAATGGCCAAACAAGGTACCGTGTTATATGTATTACTTCTCAAAATAACGGTCCAAGTTGTGCCATTGAGGATCTTTACATCGATTTCCGAAACGAACCACTTCTCCTGAAAATATTTTCAGTTCTTCTCTGCAAAATAAGTAAATGAAAACTTCAAGATATTATTATAGAAAAAGAATGAGTTGGAAGAGGCCTGCCAATAGATACATTATGATGCTAATTCATCAGGTATTCACCTCTTGTCAGCTGCAACAATCCTCAAAAGCTCGTCCATATCTTTTGATATCAGATTTTGCACACCTTCTGAAGGAAGCACCTCTTCCTTCAAATGTCTTACACTTCGTACAGAAAGAGATTGCATAAGGTTGGAACCCTTGACAACCGTGTTAGCTACCTCAAAAGCTAGAATTCCAAGTTCATTGCCCTTAGTCGCTACACTAGAGGTGAAAGTCTGGGGGTTTAAATTTGTCATGCTACTCCCTAGCGTGTCCAGGACCTCCACTGCTTTCCCCAGTCCAACACTGCCAACTCTACTTAAACGTGAACTAACCTCCGAAACCTGCAGATTATTGCACTTTGTTAAATGTTTTCAATAATATAATCAAATTGCTATAACACTATAGAATTTTAGTAGATTATTCTTACACATTCAGCAGTGACTTCAACCGGCTAACATCACCGATTATTACATTAATAAGCTTTTGTAAAAGCTCCGATTGGATTACCAATGCAATGTGATCATGCTTATGGAGCTGGTTTATTACACAAGAACTTTCAATCATAACACCATGGAATGAGATTGAAATAACATTCCATCATCATTATTCCTTTCTCAACATATTATAACTGTTAATATTTAGTCTAACAAGCCATCTATCATGTATCCTTTCACCTCATTAAAATTCTCACAATTACATGTAAATGACTTGATTCAAGGATTAACTAGTTTAGCGAATAAGAAATCAATAACTGGGATTAAGGGCTAATGCTAATTTTTTACTTAATTAACTTCAATTTAAACTACTCTTATCTATGTTTCACGGCAATCCAAGTAAAGTTTCCCATCTGAAGTAATTTCTTTTCTGGGTCAATCCAAAAATTAACCAAAAACTTTCTTAATTACAGACAAAACATAAAAGAACGTGTATTTAAAAAAGCCAAACTTAAAGTACTATTGCAAGAAAAAGAAATTCAAATTCAGTTGACCAAACAGGAAAAAAAAACTTTGAAAACTTCACCTTGGCAACAGCTGCTTGTCTGCGAATTGATCTTGATTTGATTGATGATGATGGATATCTAGGAATCCCATCATAAAACTCATCCCCAATATCATTTTTAGAATTCAAAAATGATTCCTGCTTTAAATTTGCCGCTTGCAATTCCTTCTTCTCTTTACTTTCCTTCACTTGTTGAGTACTTGAAATATGTTGCTTGTTTTCATAAGAAACAACACCATTCCCATTAGTCTTTCCATATGGATTGGCTTTCTTGTTGTTACCATTGGATTTCTTTGAACAAATCCCTCCCATGACCACTGTCTAGTGATCAATTAACACTGACACAAGCAAGGAATCCAAAAACAACAAAAACCCAATTTAGAACACAACAAATGAAGCTAGAGAAGAAAGAAAAAAAAATTCAAAGATTGAAACTTTACAGGTAATCTACCAGAAGAAGAAGAAGTGAAGTTTCCAGGTAGAGAGAGAGAAAGGAGGGTGTTAAAGTCCCACCCAGATAGACATCCCGCCTAAAAAAATAATGAGATATATTTCATGTAGTCCTCATACTTTGAACTTTACCAAATCATATTCTATACTTTTGATTAAATCAATTTGGTCCTTTTATCTTAATGTTTAGAAAATAAAAAATATATATACCAACAGTTTCATAAATAAAAAAATTGAATATATTTTAAAAAAGTGGATTGAACTATTTTGTGTACCTATAAAAAAATTTGGTTGAAAATACTAATAGTCCAATAAAATAAAGGGCTGAATTTTAAGAATAAAAATTCAAAGTATCAATTAACTTAATAATCTATTAAAATAGAGGAAAATTATTTGTATAAAATATATTAATTTAACGATAAAATTGACTAAACTGATAATACAAGTATCAATCTACCATAATTTTAATAATTCATGGAAAAAGTTTGCCATTAAACTATCTAACTTTGGTTTTGTTTTGCATTTATTAGTTTTATAGATAAATATATCATCTACTCTAGTTATCAAAAGATTACCTATGACCAACAGTGCTTTTGAAAAAATTTAAAATTTTTTATTCTTTTATTTACTTAAAATTAATATTTTCTTAGTGTTTTTTTATCATTTTGATACACTGATGTTAAAAATAATTTTTTAAAAAATATTATTTTAATATATTTTCGAGTAAAAAACACTTTGAAAAGTAGTCGCAACCACGCTTAAACAGAAAATTTGACTTCTTATATTCTACTTAAAGTTTGTGTGATAGTGGCTAAAAAAACTAGTTTTTTTATTTATCAACATAAATAATAATTTGATACAAGATTGTGTTTAAATAAAATGGTTAAAAATTTTATCAATAGTTTAGCCCAATAAAAATAAACGACACATATCATGCAATAATCAATGGAGTGTCTAAAATTGCCTTTCATTGAAATTAGAAGAGTTGATTTGACTAGATACAAAATATAGTGGCTGTTTTGATTAAATGTTAAAATTATAGGGACCATAGTGATTTTAGACATACCAAAGAAATTTTTGATTGCTTATTATTTGTGCTGTTTTTTGATTGGTTTCCAGCAATACGACAGATAAATCAAACAGCAGCCGCTGGTTATTATTTTAATATAGTCAAACCATGGGCTTTGACTATATGACCTGGTCAATTTTTCAAACTTCATATGCTGATGCCGTTTCTTGGCAGTAGCTGGAACATTGTTCTAGATCTGATTCGTCGTTTACTTGTAATGGAGTGTTTGTTTTTATAGTTAAAACTGTTTTTTAATGTATTTTTTGTATGAAAAAAATATTTAATTATTTTTCAAATTATTTTCTAGATCTAATTAATTATTTTTTAGATATTTTTTTAATAATTTTAATACGTTGTTTTGAAAAAATTTTAAAAATATATTTTTAATTAAAAAATATTTAAAAAAAAAATACATATCGCATAACTAAATACACTCTATATCTATGTCCTTGTTGGAACATTGAGTAGTGAGTTTAGCTATGGTTTTAAAACCCGACTCGATAGGTCGATTCGGGACCCAACTGACCCGGATGAAATCAAGTCGGGTTTAAGAAAAAATAAGAGAAGTCACAAACCGGGGTGACTCGGTCAAAAACTCAGTTGTAACACGTTAATTTTTTTTATTTTTTACCAAAACGATATCGTTTTGATTTATAAAAAAAAATAGGATTGACCTGGGTGACCCGAGCAAAACCCGTGACCCGGGCCTTCGACAGAGTCGACTACCGGGTCGGGTTTAAAATTATCTTATAAAAATTATTTTTTATAAGATATTAATCCAACTAAATTTAAATTGAATTTGATTGTAAATTACTAAAAATATTGTTAGATCACATGGAAACTTATTTAATTCCACTAAAAACTTGGTGTGGATCAAGTTTTAGATTCAAAATTTTCCATGTCTAACTTACTAACCAGAACATAATTTAATAATTATGATTGGAAATTTGGATCTAATTGAATATTGATCGGATTTTAGGTTGTTTTTATCTGGGTTACTTGGACCGGGTTGGATTAATTTTAATTTCTTTCATTTTATTTATCATTTTGATAACAATGTTTTTTTTTTTTTTTTTTTGTAAGAGCAGTAGGATACTGCTATTTATGTTATTGGCATGGATCCTAAATTAAAAAAATCTAATTCACCTTGAAAAATCATTGTAGCTACAAATTCATTAGTATCATTTACTACTAGAATTGTATAATAATATTTTTGTTTTTTTCATTTTAAGGGTATTGAAGTTTTTTTTTATATGGTTTATTTGTTATTTTCAAATTAACTAGGGATAAATAAATATTTTTTTCATATTAACTACATAATAAAACTACTACAAGATGCTAAGAAGCAAAAAAAAACTAAATATGGTGTAAAGGGGTATTTTGTATTTTTACAATAATTGTTTTGTTATTACAAGCAAATGATTAATTTGATATTTGAACAAATATAAAAAAATAATAAATAATTATAATGCATAATAAAATAACAAAAATATCCTTCAAATAAAAAAGTTTAAGCCTAAAATCAAGGGGTGTTTTCGGTTTTCACAATGATTTTTTTATAATTAGAAAATCAGCTCAGATACACTTTAGTATTTAGCGAAGTAAAAAAAAAAAAAGTGTGGCACACTAGAGAATTAGTGTGAGGCGCCCGTGCTTTTTGGATGGCACGAACAGCACCTTCTAGCATACAAAAATGCCCTTTCACCTTTGTTGTTGGAAGCATCATTGTGTTATTTTCTTGTTGGTGCGGCACGTGTTTCTGGAAGGGGTCTAGTTTATCGTCAATGAGCCTCTTTTTTTTCTTTCTTCTCTCTCTTCCCCCTAAAAAAAATTACAACTTGACCCTCTTGGTTGTTGGTATTTAAAATTTAGTCCCTATTCTATTGATTTCTCATTTGTGGTCTTAGTCCTTTTATTAAAGTTTTATTTATTTTTAGTTTCATCTTTAAATCTCAAGTTATCAAATATTATATTCTTCAATTTGATCCTTATTCTTTGGATTTTTAATTTTTTACCTTGACCCTTTTATAAAGGTTTTATTAGTTTTCAATTTCATCATTCAATTCAAATTGATGGTATTATGTTTTTTAATTTGGTCATCATTATTTTTTATTTCTAATTTTTTTCTTGGTCTTTTTGTAAAAGTTATGAATTATTTTCAATTTCACCATTTAATTATAACATTGTTTTTATTTTTTATGTCAATTTTGAGCCTCATTCTTAAAAAAAATCCCTTGTACTAAATTGATTTTATTTTTCAATTTCACCATTCAATTAAATATAAAATTTATTTTATATTTTAAGTTTGATCTTTATTCTTTTAATTTCTATTTTTTAAAATCCTTTTGTGTGATTGAAATTATTTTTTTAGTTTCATCTTTTAATATATGATTGATTGGGAATCAAACTTCATGATTTTTTCAAATTGAGTGCTTCAAATCTAACGACTCGGGTCATGAATTTGACTAGTTAACATGAGTTTTTTTTAAAAAAAAGGCTTAGTAATTGTTTTTTTTTATCAGGTTATTCCAATAACATGATCTAGGCTTCGGGTTTGGTGAGATATCCTGAATTGGCTCAACTCTTATTAGTGTGGTTACAAATTTATCATGACTGGTTTTTTTTGTCTTTTTTTTAATCCGGTTTCTAAATCTAAACATCATTTTTTAGACAAAAAAAATAGTCCGGCCTTGTGGCGAAACGGGGTCACTGAAGTTAGTTATTACTAATAGGTTTCATTTGATGGATGTGGGGACTCTTTAATAATTAAATCAATAATATTATAGAAAAGGAAAGTATAATGATATTTTAGAGAGATACGTTCTTAAAATATGTATGTTGAAAGTGTTAAGAATGAAGAGATTATGAACTTTTGACTTGAAGGATTCATGGTGTATTTATAGCACATGAGTCTTGTCCTTTTATGAGAGGAAGGGCTAAAATGTAATTTTATCATTGTAATATTTTGAATTATATTCTACTCAAAGTAATATGTATCGGATTAGTATAAAATATTGAGGGACTCGCATGGGGTTTTGAAAAAAAATTTCAATGGGGAGTTGGGCTCGAGCAAGTTAACATTGGGAATGTGTGCCCATGCCCAGAATTCAATTGTAGTCAAGGAATAATGCACGAACCCAGCAACGGGTGTTGGTGTGCCCAGCACCCCTAACATTTGTTGGGCGTGACTCGCCTAGCAATGTGTTGCGCCCAACAAGCATGGTTGGGCGTGGCAACACAACTAGCATGGGCTCAGGACACCAGGCTGAAGTTTATGCATCTTGGTAGCAATTAGGCTTGGACATGGTAGCCCGAGCCCAAAATAGACGTTTTTTGCATAGTTATTAAACTCGGTCCGGGGGTTGACCCGACCAAGGGGTCGGGTCCCGGGTTTCATGGGTCAACCCAGGTCAACTCGGGTCAATCCAGATCAACCCGGAAAAATTAAAAAAAAAATTAAAGTTTTAATAATTTATATGAAAAAATTAGGAAAAAAATCCATGTAAATATAGGCTATACATATTGTAAATAATAAAGTTTAAAAGAATATTTTAAAAAGTTTTTTGTCACACTTTAAAAAGATATTATGTTAAGCTTTTAAGTTAAAGTATTTAAACCAAAAAGGTTTCTTATCTCACATTGAAAAAACATAGTTTTTTTCTTGTGAACATAGAGTATATATACTAATGAGTTTCCAATCCCACATTGAAAAAAGATAATTTTTTTATTGGGAACATAGAGTATATATACTAATGAGTTTCTAATCTCACATTGAAAAGATAATATGTTACCTTTCAAGTTGAAGTATTTAAATCAAAAGGTTTTTTATCCCACATTTGAAGAAAAAAAACGGTCTTGGCCGGGTCACGGGTTGACCTGCCGGATCGACCGGGTTTGACCGGGTCATTGCACTGACCGGTCTTTTGAGTCCTTAACATCTAATTTTGAATTTTTTTTCTCAAATTGAATTTTCTTTGCTAATAGGGCATTTATCAATTAAAAATACACTATCAATTTTTTCAATCTTGTATATTTGATCTTCCTCGACTAATCTTCGAAAATTTCCTGAGCGTTCTCACTTATATATTTATTTTATTTTCTTTCAATATTTTTTGATTTTTTTTTGCATTTTATTATTATTTTTTTGTTTATATGTGCCCAAAATAAATAACAACAGTAACATCCACTAACACATGCAAATTCACCCTTATAATCTTTCATGTTATATTAGGAATATATATAGGCACTGATCCATACAGATTGAGTCTAAATATGCAGGCGACCTTAGTTTTTCTATTTTTTTTGAAAAAGAAAGTCCATGCTAGGTCTCTAATAAACTATAGTTTTGCAACCTATCACAACCCAACTTATAACCCAGGTTATAGTTTGACCGGATCAACTCACAAATTATTAACCTTAGTCTATTATTTTTTTTAAAAAAAATATGTCTAAGATGTCTTGATTTTATAAAAAAAAAATACAAAAAACTTGAAATCATTTTGTTTTGAACAAAAAAAAAAAAAGCAAAGTTGATTAGATCTAGATTATAAATTGACTCGTCAAATCATCCTAGTTGAACCAGATAGATTACATGTACAATCCAAAAAGAAACCTGGTCTGGTTCAAGTCTCTGCTTTGTAGGTAAACTTGCCATGCAATGATAATAATAACAACTTGGATACACATGTTTCTCTCATCCAATGTAAATAAGTAAATTAAAAAAGAATTGTGAGACTTGAAACAAATATTTACCACCAAATGACTTAACATGAAAAAGACATTTCATGGATATCATCAATTAGTACAAATGGCGAGTAAGAAATATATAGACTGGCACATTATTTTTTATTTATTTATTTGTGTTGTCATTTGATCATTGAAAAATCAACACACATCACCTGCTCTTGATATGCATTAATTAGGAGTACATATTTTAATCTTCGTATTTAAAAACTAATCTGAAAATTTTTTATCTTGTCATGAAAAAACAATATACAACTTTAGAGGATCTTGTGTCATAAATTGACTTAAACGTTTTATTTTTGAGGATATGCAAAAAAAAAAAAAAAACACTCACAAAATTGTTCTAATTGAGAAAATTTTGATGAGTAAGCCAAGGTCACGATTGAACAATTCCCTGATACAAGGGCATGGTTGAGAAACCATGTACTCCTTTTATACCGTTATTATTGACCCTTTTGCAATTTTTAATTTTTCAATTTTTTTTTGTCCATTTTAAAATTAAAGTTTTTTTATCATGTTTTTGGAGTCTGTTTGGGAGTATAGTTGCGGTTGTTTTTCAAAGTATTTTTGGTGCTAAAATACATCAAAATGATGTTATTTTATTTTTGAGATCAATGCATCAAAATGATTCAAAACATAAAAAAATTATTTTTTAATAAAAAAATTAAATTTTTTAAAAGCAAAGATAGAATCGTGTTTCCAAATGCTGTGAGACTGTGGATTACAAAACAAGAATGCAAAGTCTGTAGTTTAGACAACTTAAATGTAGAAAAGTAATAACATGCAAAAATCAACAAATTAAAAGAATGTTTGGTGTTTTTTTCTTTTTTAAATTGTGTTTTCTACAAAATAGCAATAATAAGAGGACTTAAGGAGCATTATATAAGGGTAATTCTATATGTTTTTCTCAGGAATTTTAATTTAATATGTTGTCCATAACTATATAAAAAAACATAAATGAACCGTATCTAAATATTTAATTCGATAAAGATACTTTCATTTTTTTAAATTTATTATATCCTTAAATTTTCCTAGATGTAATAACACCTTAGCCTGTAATTAACTGATTTATTTATTATTATTATTTACGGTAGTTTCCATTTAGCAACCAAACCAACTTACAAAATATTTTACTTCTTTAGAGGTAACACACTTATATTATAAACCTTTCTATTCAACAAAACGAAAAATTATAGGGGATTCCGATCGGTGATGTTTTGATATTTGCTCATTGGAGGCTAAGCACACTGACATAATATTTAACGTGGTTCGGCAAACCGCTTACATCCACGGGAAAAGCCATTTGATTATATAGGGAGAGAACAAGATTTGCAACAATAGAGGAGGAGGAATCATCCTCTTTTTAGCAACTCTCAGCCTCACTCTATTTCTCTCTTCTCAGTGCTACAATGGCAGCTACTGCTGGTTGCCTTGGCAGCCCACTCTCTCCTACATTTCTCACATCTTTGGCTGCACTTTCCTCTCTCTCATTTTGCTCTCTTTCTGGTGCCTATTTATAGACAAGAATGATGCCACAACTCCAGCTCTTCTTCAACAAAGATGGCTGCCAACTCCATCTCTTCTTCAATAATGGTGGCTGCCAACCTTTGACATTTGCGATGGGTGCACATGGTTGGTGCAGCTCCAGCTGTAGCTGCTGCATTTGTCAATGGACAATGTCGTCCATTAATGGTTGCTGCACATTAATGGCAACAAACCCAACAATCACCCCTTTTGCCATTTATGTGGGCAATTGTCCTTTTGCTTCTTTAGCACATGCTTGCATTCTGCAGCTCTTCCAAACTTACCATTTTGAGAGCATCTGTGCCCAAGTTTACAGATACTTGCCAAACCTTTCAATCACCAGAGTCACCCAATCACCCCTTTGCTCACTCTAAAGGATCACTTCAACCAGATAATCTACCACATCACATCTGAAGAGTGTTAACGCTTGTCTCTGGGACACTGCATTCCCCTTCAAGCATATCAACCATGCTTGGCCCGGAATGATTTATCAAGCCTTACATCAAGGCTTACAACACCCCCTCAAACGGATATTTCCAAGTGCGACAATCATTGAGTATTTCAATGTGATCACTAGCTCACCACTCTTCCAAGAGTCTACTCATCCCGCAGTTGCGTCTACCTTCTGTTCCACCCTAAGAACCACGCCTTACTTCTCCGTGATTCTCCCGTTCTAAGTCTCAAGAGTTCAGGTAGCTCTCCACCTTTACCTATGAGGGCAGCCCATTAAAGGTTGATCCATATCTATCTTCATACTCTGAGTATTACAATGTCATTACCGAGCTCACCACCTTGACAAGAGTCAACTTGTTCTCGGAACCTGTGCATGCCATCTGCTCCTTCATAGCAGTCACGTATTAATGCTCCACAAGTCATCCACTTATTTTCCAAGGCAAATGTCTTCTAGCTCATTGATCTTTAGCATGGGGGCAATATCCATGAAAGTCAATCCTGCATTTGTCTCTATACTCATCATAGCCTCTTCATTGGCTATACACTTATCCACTTATATCCAGCCATCATATCGGTTTTGGGGCTGGGCTTCTTTCATGGCCTCACACCTTCTCTAAAGTGTCTTCGCCCGTTGTTATGGGGCAGTCCGAACTTGGACTCATATCATGGTCCTCACACCTTCCATCCGAGGTGTCTCCGCCTGTCGTCATGAGACGGTCCGAACTTGGACTCATATCATGGTACTCACACCTTCCATCCGAGGTGTCTCCGTCTGTCGTCATGATACGGTCTGAACTCTCACCTTCTTTCTGAGGTGTCTCTGGCTGTCGTCATGAGACGGTCTGAACATGGACTCATATCATGGTCCTCACACCTTCCATCCGAGGTGTCTCTGCTTGTCATCATGAGACGGTCTGAACATGGACTCATATCATGGTCCTCACACCTTCCATCCAAGGTGTCTCCGTCTGTCGTCATGAGACGGTCTGAACATGGACTCATATCATAGCCCTCACACCTACTCCTGAGGTGTCTCTGTCCGTCATGAAGTGGTCACATCCTCCTTCATCGGGGATGTCTCTAGTGACTCCAAGATTCTCTACCATCATGTGGACTTGGGAGAGATCACTGCCACTAATCACATAGAAAAAGAGAGTTGCGGTGCACTCTTCGCAATCTTCCATCTCATTTTCTATGTTTGGAGCTTCTATGTCTTTCTGCTTGATAGCTCCACCTACACTAACTCTCTTTGGTGTCTTCGCCTTTCATCATAGGCGGTTGCACCCCCTTAATTAGGTGCTTCTGCAACAACTCATCTTTCCATCCTTGCATGCATTGGAAAGGTCCTCGTTTGTTGCCTTTATCAAGAGCACAAGAGACTTCATGTTGTACAACTTTTTCACACAATCTCTACTCTAAGCTTCATCTAGGAACTCTTCTTCTCCTTGCGTCTATTGTCTCATTACAGTACCTCGTTGGATCCTCCGGGTACTCCTACACAATCTCCGTGTGCTCTCGTGCAATTTCGGTTCTCCAGATTTCTCCCTATTCTTTACTTTTATGTTTGACAGCAGCTCATCCTGTCATAACACTTATCCAAGTCAAAATAGGGTGTCAATCTTTATCCCCTTGCTGTATTTCTCTTCCATTATCAGGGTCTTCATCAATTCTCCCTTCGAGAAATTACAGTCACCGAATCTAACTTCTTTGAAGAAATCACCACTCCATCAGATCCATGATCATACGAAACCCAACTGTTCCTTTGTGCCGTCATCTTGCTAATCTTCAACAGTTTCATTACAAACTATTACATATACAAAAATAGTACTGTGTGGATGATCCTTCAACTAAGCAAGTTCCCAGGAAAGATTTGGAGGGGTCACACTAGTCCCGCTTAAAACCCAATCTCCTAGACAGAACTTCTTAGAACGTATCTATCCACCATACTGCCTTTTGTATATACAACCATTTGCTAGCTTTGTTTCGGCTTTTCTTTACAAGTGATCTGGGGTATCCTGGTTTTATACCTGATTTCTCAACATTTGGCGAGACTACTAGTTCTTAGATTCGTCAAGATTGGTCTTCATCAATTTCCACTCTCCACCTCAAATCGTCCACATGATCGGGTGTCCAGAGTATCCCAATTTTGCCTTCCCTCAAGGCAATTAAAATTTCTCCAGTTCAGCACATGCAATTGGGTAAATATGTGCACCTTCTTCTTCATCATCTTCATCTTCATCAACCACCATGATGACCTTCAGATGCCTCCTAATCAGACAATCTCTCTTTAATAATTCACCACCACCACTTCTGGTCTCAATCTCAATGATCGGATTGTACCATTGCATCCAGAACGATCAAATTAGCTGGAAACAAGTTTGAAATCGTCCAAATCGTATTTCAAACGGCTAAGATTTGATTAAAACAACTCTAGCCTGATTAACGGCCCAGATTCAATCTCAGATCCGGTTGCACGTAGGATCAGCTACACTGGATCTTGTCCCTCAGCTCGCGGCTCGGCTCCAACTCGGCTCGGCTCGCAACTGATGACGTGGCAGGTGGGTCTCACTTTGCTGACGTGTCAGCTAACTGGGCGCTGACATGGCATGCACTGTACATGCTGATGTCACAATTACATCATGCTGACGTCATTCTTATCTGGGTCAGTCACGTGGGTCGGGTCATCTGGTATTCGGGTCGGGTCAGCCCATCCGGGCGAAGAAGACGCATGGGGCGCGTTTGTGCGCGTCGGCAGACGACTCACCAGAGCGTGATGGCGCGTGCGGCCATGTCCGACGTCGGATTTTGAATTTAATAATTCATTTAAATTTTTAAATTTAAATAATTATTTAATGTAATATAAAAAATTTAATAATTCAACAATTATAAGTTTAAACCCTACAGTTTTTTCTCTTCTAATTAAATTAGATTTACATAAAGATGCTTATAATTTATTTGAATATATTTTTAATTCAAAAATATTTTTTTAAAATGTAATTCACCGCATTAATAACAAGGAGTCAGAACTCTTATCCTTATTGCATGGAAAAACAAAAAACTCCTTTATTACAAGTTCATAAATTACATTATTTAATCTTCTCATAATTATATATCAGATGCGGGCCATGAGGTTTCCATTACTCCCCTGAATTCAAAGTTGATGTCTTTCGTGCTGTCAACTTGCATGTCATTAAAACTCCTCGTTGCAAATGGATATGGCAATAATGGAGGACGGCTAGTAAATGATTGTTTTTTATTTAAAAATATATTAAAATAATATTTTTTATATTAATATATCAAAACAATTTGAAAATATAAAAAATTTCATAAAATTTGAATTATAAAAGTTAAAATTTGTCTCGTTTTAAATTTTTTAATTTTAGTTGAAAGTTTTACACATATCAACGAAATCTTATATTTAAAATTTTAATTTTAATTAATTAAAATAGAATTGAACTCCCGGCCGTGTGTTGTTATTGAGATTGAAATATTAAATCAAAAATCAATTTTGTTCTAAAAGTATAAATTGTTGGGTAAATTTAAAAAATAATTTAATATTACTTTATAATAAATACAAAATCAATAAAATAAAATCAAGAAACTCTGTGACTTGCATGGTCACCACGAAGCTGGCTTACCTTCCTCTTGTCTCTTACGTGGAAAATTTGTGGCTTGCATGGTCACCACGTGGTTATTGAGTTTTGGTGTGAATAGTTTGCCTAAATTGAATGCTCCATCTATATTTAACAGACATGTAAGGCTGAAGTCGATGCGATGCTCTTTCTTCTTGAGGAAAACTCTGACAAAAAACCCTGACTCTTATTTCATAAGTCCTAATTGTGGGCCACTCCCTCTGCTTAGATTATAGCATTGCATCCTTCGGTTGTTAGTGATTTTCAGAATAATTTTTATTTGAAGATTTATTAAAATATTATTTTATTTATTTTTTAAAAAAATATTTTTTATATTAATATATAAAAAAACAAAAAAATAATTTGAGATAATTTTTTTAAAAAAATACTTTTAAAATATAAAAATAAACCGACTTTAGAATTTCTACAAATACTTGAAAGAGTCTCTTTATCAGAAAAGATGATAATAGCTAAAAGCGTGATCTACTTGGGTTTTTGTTGGTGATTTTTTTTAATGTTATTATATTCATTTAATTAAAAAAAAAAATTTATAGTACTGGTTGAATGCTATTGAAATTTCGGTGGGACTTCAATATTTTTTTTTTTTAATTTTTTTATAATGTGTAGTTCATTTTACATTTTTATTAGAAGTTGTTATTTTAAATAACACAAACTATAAAAATCATGTTTTGAATCATGATTTGTATAAACTAAACTATGATATTTTATAATTAAAACTATATTATTTTGGCATGTCTTAAAAAAAAGACATGTAATAAAAACAAATCAAATTCCACCACTTGCCCATGCATTAATAATTAAAATTTATTTACCCGGTGAGAATGAAGACCACAAGCCTATATGCAATTACTAATTTACTAGAGACGACATACTAATTTACTAGAGACGACAACAAGGATAAGGTTGTAGGTTCGCACATCAATATTTTCTATAAATTTATTGATAATTAAAGTAAAATAAATATTTTTTTATATCAAGTAAATAAATTTAATATCCTTTAAAGTTGAGATTTAAAAAAAAAAACATGTAATAAAAACAAATCCAATTCCACCACTTGCCCATGCATTAATAATTAAAATTTATCCACCAACTTAATGTGAGAATGAATACCACAAGCCTATATGCAATTACTAGAGACAACAACAAGGATAAGGATAAGCTTATAGGTCCACACATCAATTTCTAAAAATTTATTGATCATTAAAGTAAAATAAATATTTTTTTTATATCAAGCAAATAAATTTAATATCCTTTAAAGTCGAGAAATATCGATGAGATTATAAGTAAATTAATTAGACAAAGATTTCTAATAAATTTCTTATCATCAAGCGAATATAACATTAAAAGCAATTTTTATTCACTTGGTAGTAGTTTTAAGAGTAAAGTTTGCATTTGTTTTAAGCAAACATTCAAAAACCTGATAATTTAACTTAGTTTATTCTTCCTTGATAAATCAAGATAGGAGTTGCAATAATCAAATTAATTCTTTTGCTTCTTACTCTAATCCCTAACAACAATTATAGATTGAAAAAAAAACTAGAAAGCATATATGTCATCTCAAAACAATTTAATAAGCATGAATAACAATTAATAGCATAATTTTAAATAAGAAAAAATAAATATTTGAATTTGAATGAATTACAATGACAACATTACTTCTCGTAACTTGCTAATGAAGATTGTGTGTATTCCTATTGAATCAAAATTAGAAATTAGTTCATAGTTGTATTTTTATATCAGTGCATCAAAATGATTTAAAAACACTAGAAACGTATTAATTTGAAGTAAATAAAAAAATTTAAAAAACATTAATTTTTTTAAAACGTTTTTGAAATGTAAAAACAAATAAGGTCGAATTCATCAACCCATTAGTGGATTTTAAGCATAAAAAGTATTTTTAAAAAAAAAAGAGGGAGAGAGCATCGTCACATATCTAAGAATATATATTATGATCCTGAGGTTGCTCTGGTGATGCGAGACCCTATACTATTGTCGTTGTATTGAATAATTGCATACAGCGTTGAGCTTCTTATCTTCATTCTTACAGCTCTAGTACCTTAATGAGTTTATTATTATTATTATTATTATTATTATTATTATTATAGATATTTCCTCTAAATGTAAACTCATCAGCTTTAGTGACTATAAAAAAAATGCATAAAGAAAGTTTGACCTTTTTTCTTTTCTTTTTTTGAGTGGATATATATGAAACTGTGATGCTTAGAGTTGAGAAAATTTATTCATGGCTATGTTCACCCCCTCCAGCTCTGGTTGTGTTAGGATTTTGTGGAATTCTTATTGAAAAATGAAAAGGTTATAGAGTTTAATGGATAATGGGATCTCGATGTTTAATATTGAAAAATAGATCTTAGTCGTGTAATTGAGAAGGGATGATATAAGGTTGTTTTTATAGCCACAACAATGAGAAGGGACCGGAGCATTTCCGTCGGTGATTTCATCGGTAAATTAATTACCGACGGAATATGTGTCTTACGCCGATGGAAAAATTCCGTCGGCAAAACTGTTAAATCTTGTAGTGGCCTGCGTAGCTGGGCTGGGCCTAGCCAGCCCAGCCTGGTCACTGGCCCACGCTAGTGACCAGCCCCCCTCTGCCCATGCACACCTAATATTTTACGCGTGCATGAACAATGCAAAGGTAATTAAATTACCTTCGCACTGTTCATCACCTTTCTTGCTGTGCGAGAATGAAACAAAAGAGAAAACAAAGTGTTGCAACTGGTGATTCCCGGTGTTGGTTTCCTTATGTTTTTTTTTTTTTTTTTTACATACTAACATGCATCATCTCATTCTGTAGGAACTGAGAAAGGCAGTGAACACACCTAGTTTTGAGAAGAAAGAGACGATGGTGGTGCTGCGTTCTCTGCTTCACCATTTACTAGCTTTGTTGCGGCTTTCCTTTACAAGTGATCTGGGGTATCCTGGTTTTATACCTGATTTCTCAACATCTGGCGAGACTACCAGTTCTTAGATTCATCAAGATTGGTCTTCATCAATTTCCACTCTCCACCTCAAATCGTCCACATGATCGGGTGTCCAGAGTATCCCAAATTTGCCTTCCCTCAAGGCAATTAAAATTTCTCCAGTTCAGCACATGCAATTGGGTAAACATGTGCACCTTCTTCTTCTTCATCTTCATCTTCATCAACCACCATGATGACCTTCAGATGCCTACTAATCGGGCAATCTCTCTTTAATAATTCACCACCACCACTTCTGGTCTCAATCTCAACGATCGAACCGTACCATTGCATCCAGAACGATCAAATTAGCTGGAAACAGGTATGAAATCGTCCAAATCGCATTTCAAACGGTTAAGATTTGATCAAAATAATTCTGGTCTGATTAACGGCTCGGCTCGCGGCTGATGACGTGGCAGGTGGGTCTCACTTTGCTGACGTGTCAGCTGACTGGTCAGCGGCATGCACTGTACATGCTGATGTCACAATTACGTCATGCTGACGTCATCCTTATCCGGGTCAGTCACGTAGGTCGGGTCATCTGGTATTCGGGTCGGGTCAGCCCATCAGGGCGAAGAAGACCCGTGGGGCGCGTTTGCGGGCGTCGGCAGACGACTCACCAGAGCGTGATGGCGCGTGCGGCCATGTTCGATGTCGGATTTTGAATTTAATAATTCATTTGAATTTTTAAATTTAAATAATTATTTAATGTAATATAAAAAATTTAATAATTCAACAATTATAAGTTTAAACCCTACAGTTTTTTCTCTTCTAATTAAATTAGATTTACATAAAAATGCTTATAATTTATTTGAATATATTTTTAATTTAAAAATATTTTTTTTAAAATGTAATTCACCGCATTAATAACAAGGAGTCAGAAATCTTATCCTTATTGCATGGAAAAACAAAAAACTCCTTTATTACAAGTTCATAAATTACATTATTTAATCTTCTCATAATTATATATCAGATGCGGGCCATGAGGTTTCCATTACTCCCCTGAATTCAAAGTTGATGTCTTTCGTGCTGTCAACTTGCATGTCATTAAAACTCCTCGTTGCAAATGGATATGGCAATAATGGAGGACGGCTAGTAAATGATTGTTTTTTATTTAAAAATATATTAAAATAATATTTTTTATATTAATATATCAAAACAATTTGAAAATATAAAAAATTTCATAAAATTTGAATTATAAAAGTTAAAATTTGTCTCGTTTTAAATTTTTTAATTTTAGTTGAAAGTTTTACACATATCAACGAAATCTTATATTTAAAATTTTAATTTTAATTAATTAAAATAGAATTGAACTCCCGGCCGTGTGTTGTTATTGAGATTGAAATATTAAATCAAAAATCAATTTTGTTCTAAAAGTATAAATTGTTGGGTAAATTTAAAAAATAATTTAATATTACTTTATAATAAATACAAAATCAATAAAATAAAATCAAGAAACTCTGTGACTTGCATGGTCACCACGTAGCTGGCTTACCTTCCTCTTGTCTCTTACGTGGAAACTTTGTGACGTGCATGGTCACCACGAAGCTGGCTTACCTTCCTCTTGTCTCTTACGTGGAAAATTTGTGGCTTGCATGGTCACCACGTGGTTATTGAGTTTTGGTGTGAATAGTTTGCCTAAATTGAATGCTCCATCTATATTTAACAGACATGTAGTGCTGAAGTCGATGCGATGCTCTTTCTTCTCGAGGAAAACTCTGACAAAAAACCCTACCTCTTATTTCATAAGTGCTAATTGTGGGCCCCTCCCTCTGCTTAGATTATAGCATTCCATCCTTCGGTTGTTAGTGATTTTCAGAATAATTTTTATTTGAAAATTTATTAAAATATTATTTTATTTATTTTTTTAAAAAATATTTTTTATATTAATATATAAAAAAACAAAAAAATAATTTGAGATAATTTTTTTTAAAAAAATATTTTTAAAATATAAAAACAAACCGACTTTAGAATTTCTACAAATACTTAAAAGAGTCTCTTTATCAGAAAAGATGATGATGGCTAAAAGCGTGATCTACTTGGGTTTTTGTTGGTGATTTTTTTAATATTATTATATTTATTTAATTAAAAAATTTTTTTATAGTACTGGTTGAATGTTATTGAAATTTTGGTGGGACTTCAATAATTATTTTTATTTTTCAATTTTTTTTTTATAATGTGTAGTTCATTTTACATTTTTATTAGAAGTTATTATTTTAAATAACACAAACTATAAAAATCATGATTTGAATCATGATTTGTATAAACTAAACTATGATATTTTATAATTAAAACTATATTATTTTGGCATGTCTTAAAAAAAAGACATGTAATAAAAACAAATCAAATTCCACCACTTGCCCATGCATTAATAATTAAAATTTTTTTACCCGGTGAGAATGAAGACCACAAGCCTATATGCAATTACTAATTTACTAGAGACGACAACAAGGATAAGGTTATAGGTCCGCACATCAATATTTTTTTATAAATTTATTGATAATTAAAGTAAAATAAATATTTTTTTATATCAAGCAAATAAATTTGATATCCTTTAAAGTTGAGATTTAAAAAAAAAAGACATGTAATAAAAACAAATCCAATTCCACCACTTGCCCATGCATTAATAATTAAAATTTATCTACCAACTTAATGTGAGAATGAATACCACAAGCCTATATGCAATTACTAGAGACAACAACAAGGATAAGGATAAGCTTATAGGTCCACACATCAATTTTTATAAATTTATTGATCATTAAAGTAAAATAAATATTTTCTTATATCAAGCAAATAAATTTGATATCCTTTAAAGTCGAGAAATATCGATGAGATTATAAGTAAATTAATTAGACAAAGATTTCTAATAAATTTCTTATCATCAAGCGAATATAACATTAAAAGCAATTTTTATTCACTTGGTAGTAGTTTTAAGAGTAAAGTTTGCATTTGTTTTAAGCAAACATTCAAAAACCTGATAATTTAACTTAGTTTATTCTTCCTTAATAAATCAAGATAGGAGTTGCAATAATCAAATTAATTCTTTTGCTTCTTATTCTAATCCCCAACAACAATTATAGATTGAAAAAAAAAACTAAAAAGCATATATATCATCTCAAAACAATTTAATAAGCATAAATAACAATTAATAGCATAATTTTAAATAAGAAAAAATAAATATTTGAATTTGAATGAATTACAATGACAACATTACTTTTCGTAACTTGCTAATGAAGATTGTGTGTATTCTTATTGAATCAAAATTAGAAATTAGTTCATAGTTGTATTTTTGACATCAGTGCATCAAAATGATTTAAAAACACTAGAAATGTATTAATTTGAAGCAAATAAAAAAATTAAAAAAAATAATTTTTTTAAAACGTTTTTGAAACGTAAAAACAAATAAGGTCGAATACATCAACCCATTAGTGGATTTTAAGCATAAAAAAGGATTTTTTAAAAAAAAAGAGAGGGAGAGAGCATCGTCACGTATCTAAGAATATATATTATGATCCTGAGGTTGCTCTGGTGATGCGAGACCCTATACTATTGCCGTTGTATTGAATAATTGCATACAGCGTTGAGCTTCTTGTCTTCATTCTTACAGCTCTAGTACCTTAATGAGTTTATTATTATTATTATTATTATTATAGATATTTCCTCTAAATGTGAACTCATCAGCTTTAGTGACTATAAAAAAAATGCATAAAGAAAGTTTGACCTCTTTTCTTTTCTTTTTTTGAGTGGATATATATGAAACTGTGATGCTTAGAGTTGAGAAAATTTATTCATGGCTATGTTCACCCCCTCCAGCTCTGGTTGTGTTAGGATTTTGTGGAATTCTTATTGAAAAATGAAAAGGTTATAGAGTTTAATGAATAATGGGATCTCGATGTTTAATATTGAAAAATAGATCTTAGTCGTGTAATTGAGAAGGGATGATATAAGGTTGTTTTTATAGCCACAATAATGAGAAGGGACTGGAGCATTTTCGTCGGTGATTTCATCGGTAAATTAATCACCGACGGAATATGTGTCTTACGCCGATGGAAAAATTCCGTCGGTAAAACTGTTAAATCTTATAGTGGCCTGCGTAGCTGGGCTGGGCCTAGCCAGCCCAGCCTGGTCACTGGCCCACGCTAATGACCAGCCCCCCTCTGCCCATGCACACCTAATATTTTACACGTGCATGAACAGTGCAAAGGTAATTAAATTACCTTCGCACTGTTCATCACCTTTCTTGCTGTGCGAGAATGAAACAAAAGAGAAAACAAAGTGTTGCAACTTGTGATTCCCGGTGTTGGTTTCCTTATGTTTTCTTTTTGTTTTTTACATACTAACATGCATTATCTCATTCTTTAGGAACTGAGAAAGGCAGTGAACACACCTGGTTTTGAGAAGAAAGAGACGATGGTGGTGCTGTGTTCTCTGCTTCATCGTGTCCTCTGCTTTCTCACTATTTCTCTGATCTCTCAATTTTCTCACGTTCTCCTAAACTGTCTCCCTTCTGTTTTTCTCCTCACTGTAGCCTCTCTTCCTCCCCCCCTTCTCTTCTCCTCTTTTGTTCGGCTCCTCCTCTGGCTTTTATAGCGAGAGGACGCATACGTTTTTGGTAAGCCGGCATGCATCACGGTGGCGAGGGATGTCAGCCGCGATACGCGCCCCTCTTGATTTGAAAATGGCTCTATTATCGCTACTAACGTCTTCTTCCTTTATTATCAAGATTCATAGCTGTTGAAGACAGTGAAATGCGCTTAAGTGGAAACGGCGCCGCTTAGGTTCTTCTGGTTTGGTCATTGAAGTTTTTGCAATTTTATAATCAAACCCCTGACAAAAATTTCTAATCGGATCCCTTAATTTTGGTGCCTTTTTTAGTTTGGTCCTTGGTTTCAGGTTGTGTCAATTAAGTCCCTAATTGGCCATCAAACTTCAATAATTATTCAATTAAACCCTTGGTTTGGCCAAATCAACTCTTCAAAATTATAATTGGACCCCAGAACTTTAATTTCTTCCAATAAAAGCCTAAATTGACTTAAAAATCAATTTTTCTTGCAATCAAACCCTCCATAAATTCAATTAAATCTTAGATAAAATTTAATTGAGTCCATAAACATCTGATTTTGAATATATTTTTTTCAAAATTGAATTTTCTTTGTCAACAAGACTCTCATCAGTTAACAATAAACTGTCAAATTTCAACTTTTTGCATTTTTGAACCTCCTCAACCAATTTTTGGTCATTTTCAGCATTCCAGCATCCTTTTCTCCCTCATATTATTTTTTGGATTTCTTCTGAATATATATTTTTTGTATTTTTTCATTTTTGTTTGGGAACCAAAAAATAGGTAACAACAATATTTATAAGTTTATTGTAATCATATACAGACGAATCAATATTTAGTTAGTTTTTAATTTTGTGAGTGTCTATTTTTTATTATATAATTAAATTAAAAATAATTAAAATCAAATTACAAGTTTGACTGATTAACTTCAATTAGTTAGGAATCAAACATTATAAATTACACAAATAATTCTTGATTTATTAATTAAATACATCCATATAAGTTTTAAATATATTATTGAATTTTTTTAATTAAAAAAATGTATAAAATTTCATCATATAATTTTTTTTAAAATTATCCAACTCTTGACAAGGTGCAGATCAAATGGAAGGAGTGCTCAACTATATTCTAATTGACTTTTAAGGAATTAAGTGTTTTTGTTTTACATGATATCAAAACTACAAGACAATCATTCTCGCTGACTCCAATAATTGCATATAGGCTTGTGGTCTTCATTCTCACAGCAAGTGGGTAGATAAATTTTAATTATTAATGCATGGCAAGAGATGGAATTGGGTTGGCATGTTTTTTTTTAATCATTCCAAAATAATATAGTTTTCGAAAAATTATGAAATATCACAATTTATATAAGTTGTCACGATTGAAAACGTGATATTTATTGTTGCTATTTAAAATAGTAATTAAAAAAAACCAGTACATTAAAAAAAATAGAGAAAGAATAAAAAAAATATATTAGAAAAATACTAAAACTTCAATTATAATATCACTAATACTATAAAAAAAAAAAGTCTAAATGAGATAATTACAATAATATTAAAGAAGATTACCAACAAAAATGCAAGTAAATCATATTTTTTGACAAAGGTAAGAGAGCCACGTCATTTTTTTCGGCAAGTGGTCATGGGTTTTTTTTAAGCTTTTATAGAGATTTTAAAGTCCATTTGTTTTTACATTTTAAAAATATTTTTTAAAAATTAAAATTTTTTTATTTATCTCAAATTTTTTTTATATATTTTCATATTGTTTTGATATATCAATATCAAAAATAATTTTTTAAAAAACTCTAAGACTAGTTAGAGAATTTAATTATCAAAATATTAGATAGGGATTCTATTTTCTTTACTTATAAAAATTAAAAATTCCTTCTTGTTTTAAGTAATAACGTTATATATATATGAAGACAGTTATTCTCGCTGACCCCAAGATTAATGACCTTAGAAAGGGGACCCTATAGCCTTGTTGTTGTCTCCAATAATTGCATATAGGCTTGTGTTCTTGTAGATTTTAATTATTAATGCATGGCAGAAGGTGATACTGACTTTTTTTTTTATTAGCACCG
>Ga0325414_1000854_pt1 | contig 27344 bp, 7 predicted proteins | sample PopdelMetagenome_8_FD_206183 | JGI IMG/M metagenome (GOLD analysis project Ga0325414, IMG submission 206183) | Populus deltoides microbial communities from Bellville, Georgia, United States - Leaf-PdKOR-R3 | ecosystem: Host-associated > Plants > Phyllosphere > Phylloplane/Leaf | place: USA... | reverse complement strand
AACTTGAGAAAAATAAAATATTAATAAGTTATTTTCCAGCTCATTTTCCATGACATAACCAAACACTGGAAAGTGTTTTCCAACTTATTTTCCATTACACTACCAAACATCGGAAAATACTTTCCCGGAATTCACTTTCCTGGAATTCACTTTTCCTGGAATTCACTTTCCAAAAGGAAACTACTTTCCAGCAAACAAACGGGGCATGAGTCACGTTAGGAAAACTCCTATAAGATTTAATTTTAAACCCAGGTTAAGTAGGGAGTCAAATAAAGAGATTTCATTGTTGGCCTGCTAGGTCGAAATTTAATAACAATGTCAAATAGTTCTCTACAACCTCAATGTTTTTTGTTATGGAAAAAAAGTTCTCTAAAAAGTTGGAGTGTTTATATTGTTCACCACATTATTATTTATATGAACAATATAGTTTTTATTTTGGTTTTTTTCTATGTTTGATTAATGCTTTCATTTTTGTTTTTTTTTCCTTGCATTATTCATATTAGGTTTTTTTCTTGCACTTTTTTTTTTCCATCCCTGTATCCATCAGTAAACACCGATAGAAAAATTCTCTTGGTATATACCGAGGGAATTGCAGTGGGAAAATAAAGAATGAGAAAAAAGCCAAACAATACAATAACATATAACTTTTACAGACAACATTACTGATGAAATTAACCCAATAGTAAAGTACGTCCGTAAATATATGGATGAAAAAAAAAATTTAGTATATACTAAGGGAATTACGAAGGGTATTATAATGGGATTCAACATAGGCAAATCATATGGTGGCATGATATTTTTACTAACAGAATGACCGATAAAGTTACTAATGGAATAATTATGTTGGTAAAGCCTTCAATTATTTTTTTTATTTATGACCTGACGATTAACCCTCCTTTTCCCCATTTCTCCTGCTTTCTTATGTATTTTTTTCTGCAACAAACAACCACTTTTTCCCCCTAATCTTAACACAATTCAACCTCCCACAACAAATTCGACCACAATAACACCCTGTTTGTCAACATTTGTGTTATGATTCAAATTTTAGAGAGGATTATCCACTTTAAGTTAGTAAATCTACCTTTTTTTTTTTTATTTAAACTCAATTTTAAAATATTATTTGTTTTTGCATGTTTTTATAGTATATGTATTTTGTTTAAGTGTTTACTTGTTTTATAGTTTTTTCTTATACAAATTTGTCTTATTCATGTCCAAACTTCTACATGTTGTACTATCTTGAAAATGCAGAGTTGACTGAGTGTAGAACATTTAGGCATTCTTGTTATAAACTCATGACTGGTAGGGGAAGGACTCTTGTTACATATAGAAAAATTAGATACTTCTCAATCACACTTAGACTGCAGAGATTATCATGTTGTCACAGGTGTGCGGCGCTGCGACGATCATCCTTTCAGGTCATGGTTATCAGGGTTGGTTATGGTAGATGTGAGTGGAAAGAATAAGGAATTATTGTCTTTTATCAATAAAAAAAAGAGAAAAAAGAATCGTTACCTAATATCATAGTAATTAGGAAACCTCATAGTTCGCGAGAGTTTAGGTAAGGAGACTGGTTGTGCAAGGAAAAGACATATCACCCTCAATGAACTCTACCTATGGTAAGCTACTTTGTGGTTTGTTCTAAGTCATATTTTTATTTATTAGTCTATCTATGGTTTGAGAAAATTTCTCCTCATTAAGGAGATCTCTATCTCATCAGGTTAGAACTTAACCAATCTAAAGCCCCTCCCCCCCAAAAAAAAAAGTCTATTTAAAGTTTAAGAAAAGTCATTTTCAGTAAGAAGATTCTTAACTTATCGAGTCAAAACCTAACTATTCTAAGGGTCAAGAAAAGGAAATGTTTTTATTTGAAATTTGGGCAAATTCTAATAGATAATCACAAACTTTGTTGTGATACCCATTAAATGATTTTTTGTATTCTTCAAAGTGTAATATCCTAATAAGTCAAAGCCAAAATTGGTGGTAATTTTTTTTTTAAAATCATTACATTCTCGATGCTTCCCACAATAGTATTCCGAGCATTAGTAAATAGGTTCCATTCATTAACATGACACAATACTTATATGATCGTGTAATTCATCATCTCCATATAACAATTACTCCATACACATACCCACAACATCATATTTACATATACATAACTTTACATTACATCACAATAACATATACATAAGTTGGCATTCCTATTCTAATATTGTTATCGTTACGAGTTTAAATAAAAGTGTCGATCAACAACTATACAACTAATACATTCGATTTTACCAAATACATAACACCTAAAACATATGATAACATAGTTCCTTTCAAAATATATTGACTTGTAGATTGGGTTTCCTTACGCACCTTGTTGGGGTGACGTCCCTGTAACAGTACAAAGATAAATACAAGAATTATAAACAATTTAAACATAGCAATAGATAACTAAAGGAATATTAATATTACTTTTCGTTCATATCCTTAAAGAATATAGTCCTTTCACTACTCCTTACATACGTAATATAGCCCTTATTTGTTCATCAACTACCGAAGCTAATTATAATATTCAAGCCCGGTCATCCATCTCAGATGCCATTAACCGATGTTAATCATAATACTCATCCTAGCCATCCTTCTAGAATGCCATTAGCCGAAGTTAATCATCAAACATAATCTGGTCATCCTTTTAGGATGACATTAGATAAAGCTAATCATCAAACATAACCCGACCATTCTTCTAGGATGCCATTAGCAGAAACTAATCATAATACTCATTCAACATTCCATAATAGTTTAGTATTCACCACAACACAATACTAGATCTTTAGTAATGAATTCACTTAGAAGAATTAACGTTATGCTAGAAAGGGGTGGAAGCCATACCTGTTCCTCCCGTGGGGTGTTCTCGTCTAGTCGAAGGTCCGATCTCGGTTGCACCACCTGACACATCAAATGATCATAAATTAGCACCTTTGCATTCGGTAATCACATAATTTATCACCATGCATACTTCAAGAATACATATATTCATATTCGAGTGTTCCACATATAATACAATCACACAATGAACATCATCATATCAAGACACTTCTTTTTATTTTAAACGTGACCATTTATGAGAATCCTAATGTTTAATTCTCAAATTTCATTGTGAATTAGATCAAACCGATGACGAAGTCGTCATAAGCATTAAATCATTTCTAATATGGAATTATGTCGTAGAAAGTCATCAGCGAAGATTGGTTTGCTAGTGGCATAGAATCATCAATGAAAACTGGCTCGCTATTGACAAAGAAATCATCAATGAAAATTGATTCGCATGTGATATAGAAATCCTTAGTGAAAACCGGTTCTCGGCTGGCGTATGGAGCTTAGAATTCGTCAGCGACAACTGGGTTGCTAGTAACATAGAATTGTCAGAGAAAACTGGTTCTCGACTGATGTATGGAATTCGGAATTCATCAGCGATAACTGGGTCTCTGCTAACATAGGATTTCAACGAACATCATCCACTGCTGACTCAGAAATCATTGACGAAATAAATCATGTTCTACATGCTTTTAACATAAAAAGAAAAGAAGCCAATGAAGGAAGGGAAGAAGGAAGGGGGTTTCCTGGTCGAGAGGGGATGTTGCTAGGCTGGTGGTCCTGTTTGTAGTCTCATGGTGGAGATCTTATCAGTGGCAAACCGTGGTGGCGTTGTTTAGAGAAAAGAGGGTTGGTGGTTGCTGGACAATGATATAATGGGGCAGAAGGAGTGCACAACTTCACGCCCATAATATTGTTATCTATATTGGTTGGTGAACAAAAAGAAAATATTGGTGGGACTACTAGGGAAGAAAGAAATGAAACAATAGGGCTAGTTGTAATGGTAGGGTAAGGTTAATTTATATTTTGTTTTCGGTTCTTTCACATTGAAAATGAAGAGAGAGTGGCTTGATATTGAGTCGAGGTTTGGTTTTATATAGGTTCTTTTGTTAAAGGGATATGAAGCTCCATATAGGAACAATGGTGGTTTCTTTTTTTCTCTATATTTAAAAGAAAAAACTAGTGTAGGAGTTGGTTTTTTGTGCTCTTTTTCCCTTCCCTTTATGCTAGAGCGGCTCGTCCCTATTTATAAGGGATGAAGGAGGAGTGTTCGCTGCCATTTAGAGCTAAATCTCGACCATTGAGTCCTCTGGGATTAATCCCAACCATTGATGCCAAGCCAAAGCAAACTAGTACTCTACACCCAAGTTGTCAAAGGCTAGTCGAGTCTGTGGTTTTGGACTAGTGTTGCAGTAGCTACAAGGGGAACTAGTTAGTGGGAATCATGCTAGGAGGTAGTACTATTGTAAAGGGTGAGGGTGGTGTGTGGTTTGTCTTATTTAGAAGAGAAAACAAGTGCTAAATAGTCTTGCAAAAAGATACAAAAGCTAGCTATTTATTTTTCTTTCTTACAGGAGCTTGAAGACAATGCACAATGCCTCCTAAAACAATGTCATTTCTTATCTCTTTTTTACTAATGAATTACTAAAATGATGTCATTTTATATAAAACATGTCATTTCATTTAAATGAAACGGTGTTGCTTTGGAGTTTTAGATTCAAATTAGGTTTAAAAACTCCTCTCTCAATTTTAGTCCTTAATTTTTTATTTATTAAATCAAATCCTTAATTAAATTTTGACTTTAAGAATCAATTCAATTTTACTATTGCCAGGTTTTAAAAACAATCCCCTCATTTCAACACCTTTTCCATCTTAGTCCTTGGTTTTGGATTTATGCAAATTAATTCTAAATTGACCATTCAACTTTAAATTTTCTTCAACTTCACCCTTGTTTTCAACCAAATTTGGACCCTACATTCACATGCCTTTTGCATAATGGTTCTTGACCTTGAATTTCTTCAATTTTACCTTTGATTGACTACCGAACTTTGATTACTTGCAATTATGTCCCTAAATTCAATCAATTAAACTTAAAAACAAAAAATTTGGTCCTCTGAAATTCTAAACTTTTCAATCAAGCCCAAATTAAGCTTTCAAACTTAATTTTTCACCAATTAAATCCCTAATAAAATTAATTTGACCAATTAAAATTTCAATTAAATCTTTGCACTTAATTAATCTTTTAATTTGACCCAAATTAACTCTTGAACTTAATTTTTATGAAATTCATCCGATAATCATTTAATTTAACCTTGTATCTGCATTGTCTTTCAACATGGGTATAATTGGGTTTCCCATTTTGTCCGAAACTCCATCTTGGTTTCTTCATGTATTTGAAACCTTTCTTATCCTAATCTTACCCATTTTTTCCAAAAAAAAAAATGGTAATTTTAGGGGAAACCTAAAAGTAGGTTATGACACATGGCATCAATCGTATGATGCGATGGATAAAGTAATGGTGCATCCTTTTAATGGTGAAACTTAAAAATACTTTAATAGTGTGCATCCTCAGTTTTCAGTGGAGATGAGGAGTGTCTATCTTGGGTTATGCACAGACATATTCAATCCATTCGGGTCATTTGCTGCTCTTTATTGTTGTTGGCTGGTGATACTCACGGTTTATAATTTTCCACTAGGGATGTGTATGAGGTTCGAGTTCATGTTTTTATCTATGGTCATACCGGGTCCTAATAGTCTGGGTCGAAATATAGATGTTTGTCTTTAACAATTGATTGATGAGTTGAAGTAGTTGTGGTCATCTAGGATTTTAACTTATGATGTATTAAGAAAACATAATTTTCTGATAAAAGCAGCTTTAATGAGGACTATTAATGATTTTCTAGCTTATGGAATGGTTTCTGGTTGGAGCACGCATCAAAAACTAACATGTCCACACTATATTGAAAATAACAAGACATTCACGCTAACAAATGATGGTAAAACATAGTTTTTTTTAACTGCCACTGGTAGTTCTTACCAACTAATCACAAGTTCAGAAAGAACAAAAATGATTTTTTTTGTTTAGTTGAAAGTGATGTTGAACCGCCGTTTCTTTTGTGTAAACAATTTTATGACATAGTGTTGGAGGATGGTGACATTATGTTTGGTTTTCAATATGGTAAGCAGAAATTTTATAGTTTTGGTTTGACCCACAATTGTGTAAAGCGAAGTATTTTTTAGGAGTTTTCTTATTGAAAGACCAATCTCCTTTGCCATAACCTTGATGTCAAGCACATAAAAAAGAACGAGTTTGAGAATATTTTCAACACGGTTATGAACGTGAAGGGGAAGACAAAGGACAATATCAAGGCTAGAATTAATACAACTTTGTTTTATCACAATAAAAATATGAAGTTGGTTTATGTTGGGTCACAGGTCGCGAAGCCCAAAACCAGCTTCACCTTAGACAAGAATTCATAGTTACTTGTCTACCAATGACTTAAAAGTCTATGTTTTCCTGATAGAAATGCATCAAACATATCAAGGTTGGTGAATTTGGAGGATTGCAGATTGTATAGAATGAAGCGTCATGACTGCCACGTGTTTATACAAACACTCATTCCTTGAAAACATCAAACACCACTTTACAATGATAAAAATATTGACAAAGTGTATATTACATACGGGTATATCGACAAAATATGTCCATTAATATATTTCAGTGACTATGCGAACTACTCCTTGACACTGATCATGATGTTCATTACATACAAGTATACTAAAGGAACATGTCTATCGGTATATTTTAAGGACTATAGAAACTATTCACCTCTCAATGTGCTGATAATTAATATTCTTTTGACTGTTCACTTTTTTCCCAACGATATCACCGACAAAATGAAAAGTCTTTAGTAATATTTGGAGGGCTTTCTAATTTTTTTTGTGCAAGTTAAAAATTTCCATTTTACTTTATAGACAGAATCACCATTGGTAATTCTATTGGTAAAACTAAATTATAAGAACAGAATCAAAATAGATCGGGTTTCATCTTCTTCTTTCTTCTTCTGTCGTCTTCTCTCACACAGCCAAAATCAAGAATTCTCTTCTCTTCTCTCTCTCCATCCTTCTAAGCCGAAATCAAGCATTCTCTTCACTTCTCTTCTCATCGTAAGGTATGTCATCTTTCTTCATTTTTCTTCTTATTTTTCTTTTTTTTAGGTTTATTAACAATCTCTTTTCTTTTCTTCTTTTCTTTTCTTTTTTCTATTTTTAATTATTAGTTGAAATTAAGCATGCCATTAAGGTAAGAATTTTTTAATTCCTTTTTCTGTGTTTTGTTTTTCATTATTTTTTTCATCATTATATTTGTTTAGTTTAGAGTTCTTAATAATTTTATGAATTAATAAATGTATTGAATTTTAGTTGTTATTGAAATAATTTTTGCTTTATTTTGTTGAATCTTAGTTTTTTTTTTCAAATTTGTTGTTCAATTTCAATTAAATATGTAGGATTAATTTTAATTATTATTTTATATTTATTCCATTTAGAATTTTTTTTTGTAAATTTAGGATTAAAAATATTATCACTTAGGAAAAATTGTGTTGAATTTTAGTTGTTATTGTAATAAGTTTTACATTATTTTATTGAATTTTAGTTGGTTTTTTTTGTCAATTTTTTTGTTCAATTTCAATTAAATGTGTAGGAATAATTTTAATTATTTTTTGGAATTTTTTTAAATTTAGAATAGTTTTTTGTAAATTTAGGATTGAAAATATTTTCATATAGAAAATGAAAATTTTCTTTCAAATTGAATTATACTATATTGTTAGAAGAAATTGAATAAAATCAATTGGTTTGTGGCATATATATTATGTAATTGCAGGTTTAAAAATTTTGAGTAGTCTCTCGTATAGGAGATGTGTTGTTGATTTTTTTTTTAAATAGGAACATCTATTTGTTTTTATCTGATAATTTGTGTAGATGCGTAGGGTCGTCTATTGCACATTGCAAGGATATGATCGTTGTTAGTTCTTCTAACAGGGATGTTGATGACCATGAGTCATTAGGTGCCGACTAAGAACAAGAACTTGAGGCACAAACATCAACTCATGATGCAAACTCGTTGAATGCGATGCCACAACATCGAGGGGGGTACCTTCACAGCATGATTTATGTACTCGTAAGTATGAGGTCTAGTGGAAAGATGACATTTCAATGTAGGTTTATTTTTCTTTCATAACAACATGTTTAATAATTTTTTAAAAAATAATTACATTTAACAATGCAATTTCAGGTTTACAAACATTGAGGCTACAAGAATAATAACATTGGTCTTTAAATCGTCAATAAAAATTTCATTGTTTCAATGGAGTTAGGTTTCAAAACATCCAGAATGGAAATCACGGGTCGATGCATAGTTAGTTTGGTTATTTCTTGAAATTGCTAAAATTTTCCTCTCATAATTTTTTACTTCAATGAAAATTTTAAATGCGAGAGAGCTGATAAAAATATTGCGATGAAGGTTTTGGAGAATCACGTTGCAATTAGGTAAGATAGAATTCAAGATATTTTTTTATTCTAAATATTAAAATTTTATTTTTCATTTACTAACAGATAATAATTTGTACCATATAGGTTTGCGCGTCTCATGCGATTGTCACAGGTCGACGCGGAAAATCAGAACCGATATATTCATGGTTTCATTACCACGCACACCGATGGCTTCGTTCTATCCATTTCACATCCGAAGCAAATGGTAAGATTTTTTTTATTACATCCATTCTTTTAATTAGTTGTTTTTATATAAATATATTTAACTGATAATATTTTTATCTTGCAGGCAACGATTCTTGGATGCAAGCCAAGCTGGATGGAACTTTTTTGTTGAAATGCATGTGCGGAGTGATAACCGTCAAAAAAGGATGCGATAATTTGTGGATAGACGAGTTCAACAGTTTGTGGTATGTTGGTTTCAACCATTTTTCTTTAAGTTATTATTTCCTTGAATTTGATGTTTTTATTTTCTTTCCAAGATACATATAACAACTGGTTAAAGGAGAGAAACATGGATGATCCTTCAACCCATTTAGATTTCGATCTGAATTTATGGTTCGAGGTAGAATCATTTGGTGGACCTGATAGAAATTAGGTGTACGGACTCTCTAACACTACGGTTGAGAACTTGCGGACAACCCGTAGTGTTTTGATTGTTTGGATGCTCGTAATTGATTCAGAGCACTTAAACTCTGAAGTTCACAACAAAGTTAGATCAACGAGTAAAGTCGCGGACGACCCATCTTAATGAAAAATATAAATGATTCACTGCAAATTATAAAGAACTCTATCGACTGGTAATTTTAAAAAGCCGCTATTTTCTAACCCGACCAAAATAAAATGAAATAAAAATAATAATAGATAAATAAGTAAGTAAGCATTGAGAGGGGAAAAATTAAACAAAAGAAAAGTTGTGATGCATTAATTTATTGAGAAAGAAAGGAAGGGGATAAATTTGGAAAAGGCTAAATAAAAAGGGGTCAATGTGCAAATTTAAAAGATAGGACTATATAAATGCCCATCTTTTCTTCAAATTTAAAACATAGGACTATATAAATGCCCATCTTTTTTTCTTTTGGCCGATGGCTAGAAGCCATAGGAGAGGGAGATGATTTGTGTGATTTTCTAGTTGTTTTCTTGCTAATTATATAAAAACAAAAGGAGGAGAAGTGTACTTAGAGTGATTAGATCTTGGAAGTTGTTTTGAAGAAAGAATTCTAAAGCTAGGGTTTAAAAAGGGAGAAGGAACTTTAATTTTTCTTGCATCCATTCCTTGAATCTTTATCCAATTGAGTTGAAGAACATGTTTAAAATGATTAATTGTTATAATATTGTGTTTTGATGAAGAAATTAAATTGCAATGATTATGTGAATTTGGGGATTTATGGTGTTAATTATTGATATGATGTAATTTATGATTGAACAATATTAGGAAGCATAAATTATTAATGGGTAAGTGTTTAAATTAGAAATGGAAGAAACAACCCTCCCTTTTAGTTATTGGTCTCGACAAAAGGAGAAGATTTGGGTGATTAAAAAATTTAATGCAATTGTTTAGAAATTGTGGGAATTTATGGGCTTATAAATGTTAATAAATAGAGTGGTGAAGGATTTTACAAAAAAATGAAAAAGAGAAAAAACAATTTCACCCTTTTTCCTTGAAGGGATTTCGGCCATGACATATAAAAAAAAAAGAAAAAGGATTTCGACTTGGATTTTGTCAATGTAAAAGAGTGATTTTAAACGAATCAGATGGATTGTTGGAAAATTAGGAAGTTAATTTTGATAAAGGGTTAAAAAGGAGAATTTTGTTCTTCTTAATTTAAAATGAAATGAGATTTTTTATCATTTGGTTATGAATAATAAATGATATGTTGATTTTTGTGTTGATACAGAAGAGGTCCTAGGACCTGATCAGCAATAGGAGACCACTTCACGCTCACAAACACTAAGTAGGTGTTAAATACCCTATAATAAATTAATTGTTTAATTTAGAATTTTATAAAAAATTTCCTTTGATTGTAATTTAGTGTAGAAATTGCGAAATAAAAAGAATGGAAATAATGCCCTGTTAAATAAATAGGCGTGCTGAAAGATTATTTCCTGGTTAATGAAAATAATACCCTGTTAAATGGGCGCGTTGAAAGATTATTTCCTAGTTAATGGAAATAATGCCCTATTGAAAAAAGTACTTTGGTTGAACTATTTCTTTTCTTTCTTACCAGAACATCAGAAATAATGTGCTAATTAATGGACGACTTGAGAAAGTTTTATCCTAGTTAATGAAGAAGATATCTAGTTAAGGATTGACAAAAATAAATTTTAAATACAATTAATGTATTGACGATAAGTACTTCATTTAATGAACTAGTGCGTATATTATTATGTATGCATCATATAGTCCTTATTTTAATTGTATATTATTAATAAGTGTAAATTTTCTAGTTTTTACCAAATATTTACATGTTATATAAATTTTTGTATTAGAAGTATTGATATTATGTTACTATATCGCTTGTATGTTAAAAAATTTTAAAATGTTTAAATTATCCTTTTGTCGGGTATGTAATTAAGGACAACACCCTCACTTTAACTAGTAATATAGTTTTGTTGTATTTATATTTGAATGTTTTTGTATCTTATGCAATTAATGTTTATTGTGAATAAATTAGTTTTAAATTTTGTATATTAAATCATACAATGTTAACTATTCAAAAAAAAAACTATAGGGGACATGGAAATTGATGTCTTTAGTGTAGTTATGATGCTTAATTATATTGTGATGAGTTTGTGGTTATTATTTACAGGTTTGGATTTTTGAGTCGATAACTTGGTATTGAAAATACAAAGAAGATTCTGCTGAAATTTTTAAAAAATAATTACTTGAAGAGAGACCAATCAACTCTTTTAAATAACTATTTATCTAGGCCTTGACAGTAATTGAGATGAGATCACAGATGAATGGTAAATGTGCACCCTCTAATTGACCCCACGGTCCCTATGATGACCAGTTTTCTCCTCCTCCTCCTCCATTGCTGCCTCTATTTTAAATTTATTGTATATAAATGTACAAATGTTTAAATTTTTATTAAATATTTGATTTTTATATTATTTTAATTATTGTTCTACTTTTGTTCAATCTAGTTTTTTTTAAAATATTACTGACATGGTTACTGATAGAATAAATCTGTCGGTATATTCTAGATAGAGTTAGAAAAAAATTAGTGCAAATATGACTGCTGCTGTTAACTCACCAACAAAATTACAAATAGTATTTTGTCAGTGATATGTTATATTTACCGATAGGTATACCGAAAAACAAATAAAAACACCGATGGCATTACATGCAGTTTTCCTGTTGGTGATATGTTAAATTTACCGATGGTGATACTGACGAGATGAAGATGGTAAATGTTTTTTAGGTGTGCTTTGTCTGTTTGTAAATCCATCGTTATATTTATTACCGATAAACCATATATTATCTATGAAAGTTTTCTGATGGACTGTTACCATTCGTGAGCCCGTTGGTAATATACATACTGACGGACTGTGAGTGTAAATACTGATTGAAATTTTCATCGGTAAAACTATTAAATATGGTCATGTGTATTTAGGAGTATTGAAAGATATGTGATTTATTCAAATTTCATTCAAATATATTAAACTCTTAATTACTTTTTTATTTTCTTAAAATTAATTTTAATATTTTTTTCTATTTTTATTGATACACATTAATTTTAATTAAAAATTAGCTAAAAAACATCGTGCTTTTACTATTCATTATACTATTGTTACAGACATAATACATTATGGATTGCTAAATGCAGAAGTTATTGATCCTTAGGTGTGTAAGAATACAATTTGGTCCTTAAATGTGATAAACATCATTTTTATTGCATTTAAATATTTAAATGTGGAAATAGGAAAGAGAAAGCCATCAAAAAGAGTGAGGAGAGAGATTTTTTAGTTGGCCACATTCAGAGAAAAAAAAATAAAAAATAAAAAACCCCACTATTCAAAAGGTGTATAAAAGTTTTGTTTTATCCTTGAAGTTTTGGTTTGGAGTGTCCAATCTTGGTGTTAATGAGTTCATATTAAAAAAAGTATTTCCGTTAAGTTTTCATCTTGCCATAATAAAATAGATCAGGTCTTGTAAATGTTCTTTTATTCAATTTAATTTTTTTATTATTTTTAGACCAATTAAAGAGTGTTTTTGTTAAAACAAGTTTTGTGAGATCCATAAGATACCTTTTTTTTTTTAAGTGTTTACAAGTGAAGACAAGTTAGAAAATAGGTTTTTAGAATTCAAAAACTTGAACCTTGATTTCAATCCCTTGAAGGTGATCGGGAGTCAAACTAGTGGGCAACTTGTCGTCTATTTTTAAACAAACAAAAAATATATTTTTTTAAAAGATATGTGCTTTAAAAACAATAATTCAAATGCTAGCAAAATTTGTTTTATTACAAAGTATAAAGTTATTTGTATTAAAAAATTGTCATCATTCTTATACATTGGATTTTAAACTCTTAATTATTATTATTTTTATTTTCTTAGAATTAATTTTAATTCTTATATTTAATTTTTATTGATTCACATTAATTTTAATTAAAAAGAAACTAAAATTCATAGTGCTTTTACTATTCATTATACTATAGTCAAAGACAAAATGCACCGTGGATTGTTATAATGCAAAAGTTATTGACCTTTAGGTGTGTAAAAATACAATATGGTACCTATTTTTTTATATTTGATTCCTATAGTTTTAAATATTTACATTTAAGTCATAAATATCATTTCTATTGCATTTCAATCTTTAAATGTTGAGATAAGAGAGGTAAAGTCTTCGAAAAGGGGGAGGAGAGAGATATTTTGGTTAGTCATATTTGGATTAAAAAAAACCAATGTTTTGTATTAATGTGTTTGTCTTAATGAGGGGTACTTAATGAAGGTGGTTTGAATCTTTAATTATACTAGCAAAAGTAAATCAAGGTTTGAAAAAAATATTTTTTATTTGATCTTATTTTTAGTTTTAGAGGTTGAGGGTGTTTTAGGGTTGTAAATGGCAGGGTTAATAAGGTTCTAAAGTTGTTTTTAGGTGAAATGAAGGGGTTTTAGATGTCAATACCTTGAAACCTGATTTATGGGTATCGAAAGTGGCTGAAAATTGTTACATTGGAAAACATGTTGTTGGCCTAAGAGAATGACATGTCATCCATACACACACTCACACATATATAAAAGAAAACCAAGTGTGTGGCTCTAGCTAGGCTTAAGTATGCTAACCTTGTAGTTTTGGCCCATGCATATATAGCCTTTTTTGTCGGTTTTTTTTTTAAATAAAATCCTGATGCGACTTAAGAAAATGTTGAACAAGTAAATTCAGATTTTGGTGTAGTTGGATCAAGCTAAAATTTTACTAAAAATTCTTATAGGTATTATTCTATATTGGATTAAAATTTTAGGTCAATCAAAGTTTGGAAATGCATCACGATACATGTTAAAAGGTCATGTATGGATTTTGCTATTTTTTTACTTATGAACTTTTTATTTGAAAATGATTCTTTTCCTAATGATACAAGGATATTCAATAACTTATTTTGAAGAGTTTTCTAGTTCTACAAGGATTTTAATATTCCAAAATCATTTTCTTACAAAGATTACTTATCTAACCTAGCTATACAAGGAAAATAGGGTTTATGGTATTTAATGGAAGATTATTTTGCTTGTTTTGGGTAATTTCCTTGTTAGAAAAAAGAAAATAAAAAAGATAACTATAAAGAGAATTAATATATGTTATTCTCTTACCATGAATTGCAATGATCATTTTATATAAGGAAGCCAAAGGGTAGTAGAATAAGGGATCTAATTCAGCAATTAAAACAAGTTTTTCTAGCTAATTTGGGACAACAAGGGGAGGCTACAACTATCCTCGGGCTTTTAGGATGTTAAATCCGACCATAAGGATTTTTAGGCAAGAAAAGAAATTGTTTTGGGCTATTTAATCCTGTTTCATGAAAAATTATATTTATTATTTGGGTGTTATGTTATTTTCATTATTTTAGACATGTTTTAATTTTGACTTTTACTTTAATTTGGGTTCATGAAAGCCTATTAGTCAATGTTTAGGGTTTATTAAGTGTTTTAGGCTTTAGTTTTTGTTGGTCTTCGTTTCGGTCTTTAGGTATATGATCTATTAGGGTTGTATTTTTTTAGTCTATTTAAGTTGTTTATTGTTGTCAAATTTAAGGCATCCATGGATTATTGAATAAAATTGGTATTTTACTTGGAGCAACATGTTTTTCTCTTTGTTTAAACAAAAAACAATCAAACTTATAAAAATACAATTGGCTTTGTGGTGTTCTTTCTTATACTTCTCATTTTCAGTTTGCTAATCATTGGATAGAGTTTTAAATTATAATAGTGTTGGTGCCTCAGTTGAAAGTAATTATTTCATCATACTCTTTTATCAAATTTGATTTTTTACTTTCTATAATTATGTCAATCTTGGTTATAGGTTTTTTGATCTTTATATCTATGAGATTCGCATCGGTTGGTATAAGAGCTAGCCTTTAAAAATCAAGGTATATCCTATATTTCTTTATGATTTGTTTGGATTCCACACTAATTCTTTTAGTTTATCTTCTTATTTGCTTTAGCTAAAGTTTCTTGGTGTCAAGCGCTTATAATTTGGGTTTTTCTTTCTTTCTACTGTCTAGTTTGAATTATTGGGTCTTTGATTTAAAACAAAAAAGCAAGGTCATTTATTTTTTTTCAATTTATCTTTTTAGAGTTAAATAAAAAAAAAGAAACAATTAGATCGCAATTCAATAGGGGCCGATTCATTCAGATAACAAAGTAAATTGAAGTTTTCATGTTTTGGTCTCATTAAAATTAGTTAGGTACCTATAGTTTTAGATTTGAAGTTTTAGGTCAAAATTCCTATTCCACAATATTTTTATATAATATCTTTCTTGTCTTCCATTTCTTTTTTCTTATTTGTGTCCTGTATCCACCAAGAGAAAGGGAACAAATAAAGGTTCTTGCTCAAGAACGCAGATACTTATCTTGTATGTTTGGGGTTTTGAGGCAAGAATTTGATAAGTTAAAAGAACAAGTCTATGAATGGCAAGCTTTAAAGAGAGAAAAGCAACAATACTGAAAGGATAAAAGATGAAAGAGACTATTACTTTTATACAAAGTTGTTGAAGGCGAGTGTTGGCATGAAAAGAGCTATGAAGGCTTAGAAAAAGGCCTCTGAAACATCCATGATACCTAGTAGTGATTCAAGGATGAATCATTTTGAAGAGAGAGAGAGAGAATGATACAAATCAAGAAAATGTTGAATAAGGAAATTTAGATTCCAGTGTAATTGTGCCTACCATCTAGTTTTATTTTATTAAACATAACTCTCAATCTGACTTGGATCAGATTAAAATCTTACTAGAAGTTTTCAGAGGTATTGTTTTTATTGGGTTAAATTTCAAGTCAACCAAAATTCAAGAAGGCATTGCAATACATGTCAGAAGGTCATGTATGAATTTTATTATTTGTTGTCTTTTGAATTGTGAATTTCTTATTTAAAAATGATTTTTTTCTTAATGATACAAAGATATTCAACAAATTATTTTTGGAAATTTTCTAGTTCTACAATGATCTTGAATGAATAACAACATAGATTTAAAGTGTGGAAATGATTCTTGTAATGTTCCAAAATAATTTTCTTAAAAAGATTCTTTATCTATCTTAACTACACGAAGAAATTAGGGCTAGTGGTGTTTAATGGCATGATAATTTTGGGAAATTTTCTTGTTAAAAAAAAAATTCTTATGGATTCCTTTTAGCAATCCATAAAAGGAATTAATATGTGTCATTTTCTTTCTATGAATTGTAAGGATTTTGTGCTACATAAGGAAACTAAAAGGGTGTCAGAACATGGATCTAATTCAATAATTAAAGCAAGAGTTTTCTTAGCTAATTTGGAACATCAGGGGTGGCTACAACTATCTTAGGCCTCCTAGGATGCTAAATTTGACATAAAGGATTCTAAGCATGGAATGCAATTATTTTGGGCTATTTAAAAATTATTTCATAAAGAACTATATTTATTATTTGGGTTTTAGGTTATTTTCATAATTTTGAACTTGTTTTAGTTTTAATTTGGACTTTACTTTAATTTGGGTTCATGAGAGACCATTAGTCATTGTTTAGGATTTATTAAGTATTTTGGGCTTTAGTTTTTGTTGGGATTTTTTTGGGCCTTGGGTCAATAATACATAAGGTTTATTAGGGTTGTTTGTTGAGTCTACTTAAATTATTTATTGCTGTCAAATTTGAGACAGTCATGGATTATTGAATAAAATTTGTGTTTTGCTTAGAGCAACACATTTTTATCTTTGTTTAAACAACGAACAATTGAACTTATCAAAATATAATTGATTTTGCGGTGTTCTTCCTTAAATTTCTCATTCTTGATTAGCTAATCCTTGGGTAGTGGTTCACATTCCAATAATGTTGGTGTCTTAGTTCAAGGAAATAGTTTTGTCATAATTTTCTATGAAATCTAAGTTTGGGCTTTCCAGGATTGGGTTAATCTTCCTTATGGGTTTTTAGATCTTTATATCCATGAGGTTTGTATCAATTCTTTTTTAAATAAATAATTACAATGTTTCAAAAATCATTCAATTATATCATTTTTAAGTGAAATTATAAATATGAAAGTGCCACCTAGTTTCTTCACTTTTTCACTTTATTCTCTATGTTTTGATATTTCCAATCTTAACAAATTATACTTAATTGCCATCAATTTTTCCAATAAAAGCTCAAATAAAAAAGAAAAAAGTTTGATAACTAAAATAAATAAAAAATTACTACTAAAATCCACAATGATTTATGAGTGTGTACACAATATTTATTTTTACATGAAACCTCTATCTCTTTTAGTTTTTCTTTTGTGATGAAATGTAATAAACAATTTTCAATACTAGCTACAAGACCTAGAGACAGTAGGGTTAGGAGTCCAAACAACATCCTTCATAGTTTTCTTAAAAACAAGTTTCTTATTCTTAATTTCCTTTAAACCTTAAAATACAAGAATCTGAAATTTTGAACCTATAATACCCTTTAGAGCACCAAGACCTAATTGTTCCCTTTAAAGCTTGAGTAACTCCAGTTAATGAGATGCGTATTGACTAGACAACAAAGCTTTTGCCTAATTTTGATACCGATTACATGGTCACATGTCCTTACCAATACAAAATATATTAAAAGATCTGGAAAAGTGAAATCTGTGTTTTGTAGTGTTCCTCCTGATCCAAATACATTTTTCATTAGACTAGTAATATGGACAGTGCAATTTGTTTCATTTTGATCATCAATTTTTATTTTATTTTGTAATTTCTCTTTCTTAAGTTACATCAACATAAAACTGTATTGAGATTTCTTTTAATTTGTATTATCTTGCATATATGAAGTTAATGGATCAATGCTTTTTTTTTTGTTTTTACCTGGATCTTCTTTTCTAAAGAATGACTAAAGATAGGGTGATAACCCTACGTCTCTAGCTTAGTCAAGCGTTGAGTCCAGACATATGTGGGTCTGGTGAGCTGCCAGACCCACCATCCCTGATGAGATGGTTAAAGATATTTTACTCAAACGAGTTACAGATTTTTTACTCTAACGAGTCAGAAATATTTTACTTACACTTTGGCCCCTTTTTTTTAGAAAGAGACAAGCCACATTGGCTTTAAAAGAGACCATGAAAATCCTTTAAGGAAAGATTGTATGGCATATCTATTCTTAAAATTCTTTTCTAAAATATGATTGTATTTTCTCTCAATCGATGCTTATTTATACATTAGAGAGTCCTTAAATTCATCAAAGGAAGACATTAGCCACTGATCTTTTTGGTTAGGAAGAATCGATCATATTTTCAAAAGAAAGAGATTAAACAATTATTCAGGACATAAGCCTTGGCCTATAATCTTAAAAGGAAGTTCTGAAGCTCATCAGTGGTATCGTCTGTAGGGATTGATCGCAAGGCCATCATTTGTTTTTTCAAGATTCGGGTTATTGAAACCTCTAATCAACATCAAAGGTATATTATAAAAGCACTATTGGAACGAGATGTGTCTTGACTTTTCTTATGGTTATTGGCATATTTGCTTCATTGGTGTATCGACAATTCTTCATTACATAGGAAAGTCTATGCAATAATTTTATCACTCTAAGTCAGAGTAGGATTTTCTTCTACTTGCCAATGGGCTTAGTAAGGTGAGAAAATTCAGGTTATACGTATGTCAACTCTATAAACGGATTTGGAGCCTTGAGATTTTGAAAAGCCTTCAATAAGTACTAGTGGAGTGTTGGTTCAAACCATATAATTCAAAAAGTCTATTTGGTGACTACCTAAAAGACATCTACTGGAAAAACTCTATCCTCTCATGATACGATCCTGACAATAAAAAATCAATCAGATTCGGATTCTAACGTAAAATGCACAATTATCTAGTTTAACAGTAACAGTCATAATTCTCAATTTGACCATTGGATCGAGCTGACATTTTATGTAGAGTCTCCTGACATGTTGTCCTACCTTGGGTTAAATTCCAGGCCAATCAAAGTTCGTTAAGGTATCGTAATATTGGTCAACAAAGGTTATACGAATTTTGTTATTTACTTCCTTTTGATTTGTGGACTTTCTATTTAGTTAGGATTTTTTTTCTACAAGGATGTGACAGCTGATTTTAGAAATTTCCTAGTTTTGCAAGGATATTTAATGGGCAACAACATAGTTTCCACACGTGATATAGACTCCATATTAATATGGAATCTTTATGGTGTATGAAAACAATTATTCTATCCTTATTATAGTAGGAATCTATCATTAAATAAGTTTCCAAGTCAGCCAAGAATACTTTGCAAATAAGAAAACTAAAAAGGAGGCAACTTCATATTTGATTCTCCTAGATTATATGGGTCTTCTAAAATGTAGGAAATTTGATCCTATCATATTTAGGATATTAAATTTGGATTTATTATTGTTATTATTATTTTCTTCTTGGTTTAGGGTTTATTTATATTTTTTGGGTTTAATTGTAAGTGGATATAATATAAGTCCATATAAGAGGTCCATTAGGGTTTGTTTCAATCTAGAGTCGGTATAAATAAAGCATAACCAGATATAAGTTAAACAATTCAGATTAATAAAACTTCTTGTTTGTCACACGTGTTGTGTATTGATGAGATAATCTCCCTTCCTTGGTTCTCTAAAGAACTGAAAAATAACTTATCGAAGAACAACTGGCTTCGTGGTGTCATCCTTATACTTCTTGTTCACGAATCAATATTCGTTGGGTAAGGGTTTTCATTTCCAATAGTGCTGGTGCGTAAGTATAAGTTATCTTTGTGTCACACTCCTATCAAACCTAATTACTTAGCTTCCCAAGAATTGGTGTCTTTGTGTGTAGATTGCTTGATCGCATGTTTAAGAGGTTTGCATCATTTGGCATCAAAGCTTGGCTCTATTAATCAGGTTATATCCTTTTATTTCTTATTTTTTTGTTTATACCTTCCGCATCAATTTTTCTTTGCGTTGTCTTTGTTTCGGGTTTGATCTTGTTTCAAATCAATTTCGGTCATATTGTCTTCTTTCTATGTTATTCTTCATTAGTTGTGTTGAATTGAGTATTTTGGGATTAAAAAAAAGGGTGTCATATTATTCTTTCTTTCCATAATTTCTTTTAGAGTAAATAAAAATCAGAAAAAGTTATGTAGGACAAAGGGGTTTGTTTCGCTTCTGTTTTGTGTCCACTTAACAAACCATATTGTAATTGTGTCAAAATTGATATTCTAGTTATTTAGGGTGAAATCGCATAATGTTTCAATTTTCAACTAATTTGGACATCATTTGGTTTAGTAACTAATTCAGGTTTTAAAGGAATTGATTCGTGTTAATTTCGCATCTATATATCAAATCAATTCAGAATTAAATCAAACTTGATATTTTAGTTTTTTTGGCATGAATTTGCTCTAAATATCAAATTTCAAACCATTTGAAAGTTGTTTGGTTTAGGGTCCTTTTTTGGGTCTAAAGGGGTTTATTGCATTTGTCAATTGAAAATCCATGTAATTTTGGGTCAGTTTTCAATCTCAGTGTCTTCTTACTTTCTTTACTGTTATTAGCTTTTGTTTTAGGTTCTAATATCAAAAACATAAATACAAAGGGAGTATTACAATCAGGATTTCATGTATTCTGATTAGGTATTACAGTGAAAGAAGAAGAGGATTCAAAAGGAGAGGTGGTATCAAAAGGGGAGAAATAAAGAGATTAATGTTCTCAAAAAAGAAGCCAAGAGTCTATCTCGTATTCTAGGAGAGATGCAACAAGAACTTGATGTGTTAACGACATTAGTCGATGTCAGCAAGCTTCAGAAAGAGAGGAGAAAAAATGCCACAATGATGATAGATGAAAGAGAAGGGCTGTTACCTTCATCCAAAGTTGTTGGCGATGATTATTGCTAAGAAAAAAAACTCTAAGGCTTCAAAAAGAGGCTAAAACTTTGCCCCTTATCCTTGTTAATGATTTGACAATGATTCATCTTAAAAAGAGATGGAATGATACGATCCGTGCAATGAAAAAAACAATCAGATTTGGATTCTGACAGAAAATGCGAAAGTGTCTAGTTTCATATAAACCATCATAATTCTCCATTCAACTGTTGGATTGGGTTGACATTTTATGTGGAGTCGCCTGACATGTTGTCCTACCCTGGGTTAAAATTTCAGGTCAATCTAAGTTCAGAAAGACATTACAATACTGGTCAACAAATATTGTGTGAATTTTGTTATTTACTTCCTTTTAACTTGTAGACTTTATATTTGGCTAGGATTTGTTTTCTACAAGGATGTGGCAGCTAGTTTTGGGAATTTCCTAGTCTTGCAAGGATATTTAATGGATAACAACATAGTTTTCGTGTGTGATATAGACTCCATATTAATGTGGAATCTTTATGGTGTATGGAAACAATTATTCTATCCATAGTATAATAGGAATCTATCATTAAATAAGTTTCCAAGTCAGTTAAGAATACTTTACAAACAAGGAAACTAAAGATGAGGCAATTTCAAATTTAATTCCCCTAGCTTATATAGGACTTCTAAAAGGCAACAAATCTGATCTTATCATATTTAGGATATTAAATTTGGATTTATTATTGTTATTATTATTTTTTCTTAGTTTAGGGTTTATTTATATTATTTGGGTTTAATTATAAATAGGCATAATATAGGTCCACATAAAGGGTCCATTGGGGTTTGTTTCAGTCTAGAGTCAATATAAATTAAGCATAACCAGACATATAAGTTAGACAATTCAGATTAATAAAACTTATTGTTTGTCGCACGTGTTGTGTGTTGATAGGATAATCTCTCTTTAATGGTTCTCTAAAGAACTGAAAAATGACTTATCAAAGAACAACTGACTTCGTGGCATCATCCTTATACTTCCTGTTCTTGAATCAATATTCATTGGGTGGGAGTTTTCGTTTCCAATAGTGCTGGTGCCTAGGTACAAGTTATCTTTGTGTCACACTCCTATCAAACCTGATTTGCTTGGCTTTTCGGGAATTGATGTCTTTACGTCTGGGTTGATTGATTGCGTATTCAAAAGGTTCTCATCATCCTCTTAGAATTAAGACTATGATCTTAGCAAAAATATCATTAAAATTGATTATACCTCAAGGGTAAATATAAATGTATTATGGTCTATGACTAAAAATGTAAGTTTCTTATATATAAATTAAATTGTTCAAAGTAACGATGTTTTCTATTCTCTAGGTTCTTCCTAGATAGATAGCCCATCGACCTTCAAAGGATGGGATGGATTCTCTCCCCCAAATGTGATTGCACATTTACTTTGGAAGGAATCAAATGTCTTCCTAGTGCTACAACATAATTTACCTTGGAATGAATTGATATAATTTCATTTGTGCAATCGCAGATCTCTCTAAGGATAGGATAAACATTGCCTCATAAATATTGATGGATATAGTCTCCCTAAGGCGATAGCCTTCAACCTTCCATAAATGGATGGATTCACTTCCCCTAATGTGATTGCACATTTACTTTGGAAAGAATCAAACATATCACTAGTGTTATGACACAATTTATCTTAGAAGGGATTAACGTGGTTTCCCTAGTGCAATCGCATATCTCTTAAAGGTTGGGATAAACATTGCCTCAACAATGGGGATAGATACAGTCTTTCTAGGGTGATAGCCCCTCAACCTTCTAAGGATGGGATGAATTCACTCGCCCTAGTGTGATTACACATTTACTTTGAAAGGAATCAAATGTCTCTCTAGGGCTATGACACAATTTACCATGAAAAGGAATGACATGGTCTCCTTGGTGTAATCACACATCTCTCCAAGGATGTGATAAACACTACTTTAGCAACCAGGATGGATACGGTCTCCTCAGGGTGATAGTCCTTCAACCTTTCAAGGATGGGATGGATTCACTCCTTTTAGTGCTATTGCACATTTACTTTGGAAGGAATCAAACATCTCTCTAGTGCTACGACATAATTTACCTTGAAAAGGATTAGCATGGTTTTCGTAATGTACTCATAAATCTCTTAAATGATAGGACAAACACCACTACAATAGTAGGAATAGGTTCCATTCACCCGATACACTTGCTCTTCCTCCAAAGATAGGACAAACAAGGCTTTAGCAAATATGTTGTGTTCTTCTAAGAAAGATAACCATAAGCTCCTCCACGGATTAAATTTGAAGTTTCTCAATGCAACTTACTACCTAGAGGCTTCTTAACAACCTATTATAGATACATCTAAACTAAAAGGTGGAAGCCTACAAGATCTTTTCTCAATTCCAAGGAGGAGGTAGAACCCTTCTAAATATTGTTAAGGTTAGATGATTTGAAACTTAAAAACCAGAAATGTTTAACTAATTACAAGCGTCGGACCTAAAAACATTTAATTAATTACGAGCTTTAGACCTATAAATGCTTAAATAAGTATGAGCATTGGACTAAGATAAAATCTCTATAAGAACTTTAGACCCTTGTAACTCAAAATTGATAGTGAGATAAGTCAATTCTATAAAAGAGAAATGATGTACATGTTACATGAATAAATCCCACAAGATTGGGGCTAGTGTGTGTGTGTGTGAATAGAGGTTTAATAATCTCGCTCAAGTTCCTTGGCTAGATATTCCCCATACTAGACAGTAGCGGCCCTGACTAGGAACACGTCTGCAAAATCCAGAGCCAAGACTAGATAAAAGGCTACACTGAAAGCCACTTGCATTCCCCCATGACAGGTTGAAGAAATACATGTTGAACATGACAAGAAATATCATATCTCCCATCGTCTCATTCAAAGCCACTGACCCTCTAAAAAATTCCTAGAACTCTTGAAAAGAGTCCCTTAAAGCTTCTAGTTTAGCCTGGGAATGCTGGGTTTCTTCCATTGCAGCAGTAAGCTTAGCCCACAGACTAGTTTGAGTGGTCCTCTCTTCAAGGATCTCCTATCTTAGAAGATCCACTTGGTTATAGAAAGCCTGAAGAAAATTTTCACTAGAGCTCAGCTAAAGGGAAATGCCCTATACCTGGTCCTTTAACATAGAATAGGCCACCTCAAGGTTCTGCAGTTCGGCCTTTATAATAGCTTTTTCCCTTTTAAGTTGTTCGATGGTAGTTTGTTTGCCATTTTCGCAACCACGACCTCTTTCACATGACTTTTTGCAGCCACCCAGCACCTCCTAGAATGGAAGAACATCATGAAACCTAAAAAAAAAGATCCATTAAGTTAAATGTCATTTGGCCAGTTAAATCCAAGTGGCGATGAAAGCTTTCATCAGACATCGTAGAGATGTCCGACGCGATGGTGAGGATTCTTTTCAGCACTTTCACCACCTCGAGATCAGTCTCTCTACGACGAAACTTTCAACCAACATCAACCTCCATGACCCGCCTTTCTTCATCCTCCAAGGAGGGAAAATTGAAGGCAACATGACTAAAAGCCAAATAGGAAAAAAATCCTTAAACTCCTCAAGGCTAGCCCTAATGGAAGACCCAATTACTTCTTCCTCTACCGGTAGAACAAAAAAATAAGGAAAATAAAATTCCACCAGAGGAGCCTCAATAGATGAGACCGGAACACAGGATTCCATCAGGGAATAAACCCTCCTCTTTTTAAAGCAGGCGATAGCACCCGTAATCATTATAAGAGGAGTCAAATTTGCTTCTTTCCTAGCTAGGGGGAAATCACTACCCTAACATTTATGGGGGTTATAACTCCCACCGTTGTCTCCTCAAAGATAAAACCCTCAGCAGGAGGGAGTTCACCAAATATGGTGGGGTAGTCCTTCATCACTTTTTCATCACTGCCTCCATCAGCGATAAGACACAAAGACCTTCTGAGTGAACTCTTTTCCACAAACTTTCTTGAACTTTCTCCTTCTCATTTAGCTATTAGTCCTGCTAAGAAACAAAAACACAACAAAGATAGGAATAAATGAACTTAGCTGCAAAGAAACAAAAATATAGGAAAAGCAACATACTATGCAAGGTAGCCTGGTAGTATCCTATGGCCATCTTATTAACTTCATATTTAGTTGAAGTCGAGGCAAATACAACACAGGTTTTCTCCTCATTCGAGCTCAAACAAAGCTTGTCATTTACTTCATAGGAGGGACCTTCTAGTAACGGGAACATCCCTAGACTTCTTGCAGCCTCTCTCTAGGATTAACTATCTTATTGTATCATACTACCAACCATCTCCTCCTCCATTTCTTGACGTGTTTTGGCTTTCCAGACAACATCCCCTTCATAGTGCTAGTGGGTCTATTGGCGAAGGTAAAAAATCAATGCGTGTCATTGCCATCATCAGTGCCAACAACCAATTGGTAGTAGTTTTTTAAAATATTAACCGTAGGTTTGAGCCTAAAGAACCTATAAAACTTTTCAAATAAGGACAAAATTGTTCACCCATTAGGATGCAACTGACCTAGACCCAGCTTATAGTAACTAAACACCTCCTTTGCGAACCCTTAAAGAGGGAAAGAATACCCCATTGCATACATACAGATAAGGTAGTGATTTCAAAGTAACCTTGGGTGGAACCTAGGGTCTATTAGCTAATACGCTTAGTAGAGACGGGTATTTGAGCCACATACTCTCTCTATTGGTTGTGAGGTATATATTTTATATCCTCGGCATATATGTTATTGAGAATATCATCCTTAGGAGTCTAAATCAACCACCCTCTGTCTTGAGCATCTCTAACAGTGGCAGGAGAATAACTCTTAGAAGAGAGGTTGCTCGCCTCCCTACCAGAGAAGGACGCCGATGTACCACCCTTTTTGTTCTAGGACCCGGTCTAATAGGTCCTTATCCCCTACCGTTTCTTTTAGGCTCTAGTTGAAACTTGAACTCCTCTTCTGAGGTAGGAGCACTTCTCTTTTTGGAGGCAGATCGAACATTTCTAGGGTCCATTTATTCTATTTAAAAGAAAGAAAATGAAAATGGTTTTGGTAAAGGTAATGTCTAAAGTGGGTTTTTTCTCCTCTCAAGTTAAAGTATAGATAATTTGAGGTCTCTGGAGCAGTTTTTCAGAAATCACAAAAAATAAAAGAAAAGAAAAGTCAAGAAGCATGAACAATTAGGGTTATAAAGAAAAAAATTTTTCATTCCCACCGTCAGATGCGAAAGCTTTCATGTCATCACAGATCTCAAGAAGTTTACTCAATTACTACGTTGAAAGCTAGTCACCATTTTATTTCTCAAGGAACATCTCCTCCCTGTAAAGATGAGCAACCTAGATTGAGGATCCCAAATGACACACAAGGTCTTATGGAGATGGTAAAAAGACTCTCATCTACTACTGATAGAGACTCCCAAAATCTTTATGTATAATGCATAAAAATATTGAGGGGCTAGTGATATATTGGGAGGCCACTAATAGATCAATGTTTTTATTTTATTTTTATATGGATCTTTTTTTCTAAAGAAACTAAAGATGGGGTGATAACCCCACTTTTTTAGGCTTAGCCAAGTGTTAAGCGTAAGCATATGTGGGTCTAACGAGCTGTCAGATCCACCATCCTTAAGCTTACCCAAGCGCTGAGCCCATAGTTTTTTTGACTCCATGAATTCTTAGGCTCCATGATTGGACTATTAGTTAGAGATATTTTACTCCTTGATAAGTTAAAAGATATTTTACTCCTTAACAAGTCAAAAGATATTTTACTTATATATTTGCCCCTTCCCATTATAAAAAAAAAAAGAAGAAGAAGAAGAAGACAAGTCATATAGGCCATAAAAGGGGCCATGAAAATCCTTTAAAAAGGTTTGATTTTTTCTTGAACTCCTTATGGCATATCTATTCTTAGAATTCTTCTCTAAAATATGATTGCATTTTCTCTCAAACGATATTTACTTAAATATATGAGATTTCAAATTTATCAAATATAAGCTTTTACAGGGATCAAACACTAGCCACCAGCCGCTTTGGTAAATTAAATTGTCAGAACTAAGAGATTAACCAATTATCCAAGATATAAGTCTTGGCCCACAATCTCAAGGGGAAGTTTTGAACCTCATCAAAAGTGTCAATGAATATTTTGATGATGAATTAAAGATCAATTTTATAAAAAATAAAAATTTATTTGTAGTTAGAAAATAAATTAAAAGGGAAGGAAGGACTAGATTTAACAAAAAAAAAATTGACCCCATTTGAATATTGGTATAGAAAACTTCAATTTACTCTCTAAAGTTGTACTTTATCTATTATTTGATCAAGAATGAAAGATATGTCATTTGCCATAAATTTCAATGTTTCATCTGTTTAGACAAAGAATATTGGAGCAACTCCTTTTAAAAACAGCCATATGCTCCTAGGCTTTCT
>Ga0325414_1000852_pt1 | contig 27361 bp, 15 predicted proteins | sample PopdelMetagenome_8_FD_206183 | JGI IMG/M metagenome (GOLD analysis project Ga0325414, IMG submission 206183) | Populus deltoides microbial communities from Bellville, Georgia, United States - Leaf-PdKOR-R3 | ecosystem: Host-associated > Plants > Phyllosphere > Phylloplane/Leaf | place: USA... | reverse complement strand
AAGCGTTTGTGATTATACTCTGTATTAACAAAGGTTACGTGAAAGCCTTTGAAGTGGAGTAGTTTTGCTAGTTTGAGCATTGGGTTTATGTGACCCTGAGCTGGAAAAGGGACGCACACAGCATGAGGTTTATCAGCCGGAGCTAAGGAGCCCATCTCTCTGTGTTTTCCTAATCACACACAAAAAGATTGGATGGCTATCAAAGGTGGAAAGACATGGCCTTTTATAGAAAAGAAGGGTTCGTACTCCCGTTGTCTTCGAGTATTGTTTTTTTATTTATAAGAATATTAAAATTGTTGTGCTAATAATCAACATTTCTACTAGAGTTGGGAAAGGGGGAATGTAGACAGGATACATAGTTGTCTCAAAATACATATATATATATTCAGATCAAATTAAGTATATTAACCTTCCCATACCGACGACACATGGTCCATTCAAGGGTTCTGAATTGAATATATCAATTCAATATATCAATTTGGGAAGGGAAAAAAAAAGGGTGAATTGAACTTGGACTTCAGCTGGAACACCAATAGTAACTCTTTGGTTTTTGAGATAAAAAAAGGAAGATAGAGATACGAGAAACTCTATGGCCAGCATGAGCTATATATATATATATATATATATATATATATATATATATATATATATATATATATATATATGGGATTAAAATAAATGTGTTTAATCAATGAATTGATATTAATATTTATTTTAAAAACGTAGACTTTGAATATATGTATTGTAAATACACCACTTCTTGGCATTTACTCAAAGCTCTAGGTTTATCTCCTCCGCCAGGTAATCGACAATTGCCCTATATATCTAATAAATATTCTATTAGCAGGCTTGGCCTGCCATGCAATCAAAATCCTGGCAGTGACTTTAAATAATGAGTAGTTTATTACTTTACCAAAATCTTCTTGATCTCCTTTCCAAGTAATTGGTAATAAAATGTTTTTAAAAGGCCCGCAGGGAGCTATTCTGTTCGTAGACGTTCCTAGAGGCAAAGGAAGCAAGACGATATGCTTATGTAATCGATGACCAAACAAACAGTAACAGAAAACATATTATACTAAATACTAGTAAATTCATCTGTTTTTTTTTTTTGTTGTATTAAAAAATTATTTTAACCTAATAACTTAAATTGTTAGATGTGATTTTAATATATGATTTATATTATTATCTAATACACTACAAGTTTTCTTTTTCTAAAATTAAAAATATCGTTTAAAAATATAAAGATTTTTTTCATAATATTATTAAATCTAATCAAACAGTTCCATCTTAAAACCTATCACTCCAGCTCTTTACCTAACACAATTTTTGAATTAAACCGCATGATAGTTGATCCAAATTAAATTATTCAATTTAATCGTCCAAAGATAACTTGGATGACTGATAAAAAAATTACATAACTTTTAAAAAAAACTTTAAGATGATAATTTTTTATATATATTGAAACGATGCCAGATTAGATCGACCTCGATCATCTTATGACTTGGGTCATGGACTTTAATGTGTTTAATAGCTTTGTTGTTTTTATAAATTATTTTTAAAAAAATTTTATGATAACATTAGATGCTTTTAAAATCGAGCATCAACCCTCAAAAAAGTTATTTATTTGAGATCGTGATAACCTTATAGAAATAAAAAAAAGCCATGAATTCCATTTCTCAACCAATCCAATATTGAAGAAGAGTAAAATAAAAAAAAAACACAATTAGAAAAATTAAAGGATCAAAAACTAAAAAAAACATATCAAGTTTAATTGGTAAACCTTATAAATTTGTGAAATGAAAAACTCGGATCAACATGTCAAACCTGCAAACTAGGTAATGAATTTCATTAGGATTAATAACTTGTTTTTTTTCTAAAATATTTTTTATTTAACTATATGATAACAAAAATAGATGATCGCAAACTCGAGCGTCAAACCAATACTGGAACTTTTTTGAAGACTATGATAACCTAAAAAAAAATAAAACAAAACAAATTATGAAAATCAATTCTCAAATAGTCCAATATCAAAGGATGAAATTGAATTTCAAAAAAGAAAAAAATGAAAAGTTAAACTCGTCATATTTGTCAACAGACCTATAGACTTTTTAAAATTTAATAACATGTTTTTTTTAACTATTTTTTTAACCATATGATACAAAGAAAAATAGACAATCACATAATCAAGTTCAATTAGAAAAATGAAAGAAAAAAGGTACCCCGTTAAACCTACAAATTAGGACAACAAGAGTTACCTCTCCAAACTCATAAACTGGGTCATTGACTCCACAAAGTTTAATAACCTATTTTTTTTATATAAAAAAAAAATCTTCTTTTATTTAACTACACTTTGTAAAAAATAAGCCATACTGTGATGCTAGAATATTTTTCTAATACCAACCTAATGCTGAGATATATTTTTGATATTGTAATAACCATATAAAAGGCAAATTAAAATAAATTATCAACTGTAAATCCCTATAAACACATCATATAAGGACTAAATTAAAAAAAATCAATAATCAAAGGAAAGAAAGGGAGTCAAAATGCAAAAAAAAAAAAACCAACATTATGGATTACTATTGTAATCCACAATGCTAATGTGTATGGGGAACAATGTTTTCTCTACATCTTTTAGCTTTATACTTAATTAAAACACTTGGGATATTCACTATAGATGCCAACATTGTTCATGCACGTACAGATCACTGTGAATGACCCTGTTCATTTTTTGACAATTTATTTTAGTCCTCAAAGTTTTATTTTAGGTGATTAGATCCTAAATTAATGCCAATTGCTTCTGATTTCTTAGTCAAGGGTGAAATTGAAAGAATATGGACCGAAATGAAAAGGATGTCAAACATGGGTGGCATTTTAGAAGTTTTGGGAAAGATACACTTTGATCATCTAACTTTCAAAATAAAACAAATTATACGAATACAGTGCTTCATTTTTTTCAAATTCAATTTTGGTACAAAAGTTTATTTTTGTTATTTTAGTCACTAGTTGAGAAAGGAGAAAGAGAGGTCACTGGATTCCAGTGGTAGAGAAAGAAAATATCGTTGACACTGATTTATGCTACCAAAATAGTCGATGTTTGTGTCAAATGACTCCATTTGATGAGGAGAGTTTATATAGGTGTTTTTTTTTACCTTTAAAGTTCATTATAAAACATATCTGAGCTCAGTTTGATTTTTTATTTCAGGTTGATTTTAGTTTTTAGAAAGATGTTTTGGTTTTTCTTAAGGCTATGGACAAGGTTATAACAGTTCCAAAGGTGTTTTGGGTCAAAATGAGTTGAAAAAATGGTTTTTTTATTGTCACTTAAAAAAATTTTAAATACAAAAAACATGTTGAAAAAAATTTTATATACAATCTTTTTATTTGAAAAAAAAAACTTTATCTGCGGCGAAGAGCATGTCAAGTATATAATATATAAAAGAGGATAATTTCTTATTTTCTTATCAGTTTTTGAGAGTTTCTTTGACCTTCCATGTGTTGCATTAGGAATATCAATGATGGGAAACAACCCAACATAGGCAAAGGCAATGAAATGTGCCTTATATTGTGGCACTAGGCAATAACCTCTTTGACAAGACAGTTGGCCCAATGACAATGAAATAGTTATTGTGTTTCCTAAAACACATACACACAATATAAACAGTAAATTTAAAATTTTTTAGGAGTTCCAATGTCTTACTAGACAGATCTAGAGTGGTTTAGGGTTTATACAAAAATTACCTGAAGATCAAATATTTTTTGGTTTTGAATAATTGTTTAAAAGTTAGGTTGTTACAAACTATAAGTTGTTCAAGTGTTCAACCTCTAATGGTAATTCACACGTACCTCTAGTGAGAAATATCCTAAACCCTTTTAAGAGAGGGATTGTTATGCCTTTGAGTGTTAGCTTTTTTATTTTGTGTTTTTCAGGTGTTATGTACTATACCATGTACTACTTGTGTAGAAAATAGAAGGCATAACATATTATACCATGTACTACCTCTATGAGATCTATTTTGAATGGTGAGGATTGATAAAATAAAATAAATAAATTGAATTGAAATGGAAATAAAGTTTTTTAAAGAAAAGTAGAAGAATATGTATGAATCTAATCACTTCCAGTATCAAATTATACCAGGAATAGAGAGATAATCATGAAAATATTAAAGAGGCAAAAAGGAGTGGTAAAATTGTAAATAACTTGAAACAATTCAACTCTTTCTTTAAATTAAAGGTCGACAACGATGAAAGAAAAGAAGAAGTTTCATTCTTCTTTTTCTTTTGTTTTTCCACCAAAAATTCCTTGAGAAGACTAAGTTTTTGGATAACATAAGTTGGTTATTGGATTTTAAACACCTAAACACCATATTTAAGAGAGAATTTAAGTAAGGAAAATGTTGGGTTAAAGTGAGAAAGTGAGGGTTTTTAAGATGAAGAAGAAGGGTTAGTGAAAACTAACTAGAAAGGCATTAGAAACTAATACTCTCTATCTTTTTATAAATTGGTTGGTAGATAAAAATAAGTAGTAACATATCCCTGCGAAGTATACTTGATGCTAACAAATTGACTAGACCAAATTTCTTGGATTGACATCAAAATGTGAGAATTATTCTGAAGCAAGAAAAGAGGTTGTATGTTCTTGAAAATCCAATTTCAAATGCCTCTACTCAGGATGCTTAAGAATAAGTTAGGAATGAACATCAGCGTCATGTTGATAACGATGAATATGTTGAATGTGTGATGTTAGCAAGTAGATCACCTGAACTTCAAAGGCAGCACAAGAATATGGATGATTATATTATGATTATGCATCGCAAAGAATTGTTTTTTGAGGCCAGTATGACTAAAAGGAATGAGACCTCTAAGAAATTGTTTTGCTGCAAGATGACAGAAGGTTTTTTAGTGAACACTCATGTTTTGAAAATAATTGGCTATATTGAGAAAGTATGCCAAATAAGTTTTGTCATGGACCATGGTTTAAGTGTTGATTTGTTCTTACAATCATTACCCCAAAGCTTTTTACAATTCATTATGAACTATCAAATGAACAAGTTGGATAGTACATTGCCAGAATTGCCTAATATGCTTAAAAATGCTAAAGGGACCCTTAAGAAGGAAAACAACTCAGTTCTTCTAGTTCGGTCTTCTAGAATGTCTAAGAAGAAGGATAAGAATAGTAAGGGTGCCTATCTCTAAAGCAAACAAACCTATTGAGGGCATCAAGAAAGACGAGGGCATTTGTCATCATTATGGCAAGGAAGGATATTGGAGAAGGAATTAAAAAGAAGACTTTGCAACCATGAAGGAAAATAAGCTTAATGAAGCGTCTACTTTGGGTATGTTTATAATTGAAAACTATCTTACTACTTTGTATTGTAGTTCTTAGGTATTGGATACCGAATGTTGTTTTCACATTTGCAATTGCATGCAGGAACTAAAGAAAAGTACAAGATTAGTTGAAGGCAAAGGAGACCTACGACTTAATAATGAAGCAAGGGTTATTGTATTAGTTGTAGGAACTAGTTATGCATTAGTTGTAGGACTTAGTTATTTTGTTTTGCCTAATATGCTGATACTAGAGCTTTATAATTGTTATTTTGTTCTAGTATTTTAAGACAGAGTTTTCATTTTATTTAGTATTAAATGAATTTAAATTTATTATTAAGGACAAATATTGTTTTTTATAATAATGATGTTTTTATGGATCCGATAATTATATTAATGGTTTGTATATACCTGAATTCAAAATACTCAGGTTTAATATAAATTGTAATAAAATTGAAATACATATTAGATTAAGTATTAAGAAACTTCAATTGGATCGAGATAAATAATATTTGACCAAATATTTCAAGGATTATCTAACAAAGAATAAGATTCTCTACACCTCTTATAACACTACAACCATATGAAATGTCAAACCCAAGACATCGCGACGACCGATTAAATAATCTCTCATGGAAAGAGAACAGATATCTAGCATCTTGTTTTTTAGGGGAAAAGGTTTAGTTCGAGGAGTCGCCACCTAGTGTTATGGTCACTAAGAACCCTAACTGGTCAACATAGATTCTTTGACATGGGACTGGTTATGCGAAAGGAACAATACTATCACCCCTTAAGCATCCTACCTGACACATGTTGCATTGCTGGTTTTGTCTTAAATTGCTACGAGTTTGTTGTATCACGCTACCGACGGTCCGCTTAGAATATTTCTGACTCTAGCACTGGTGAATATTCACATACGAATATTTCTAACTCTAACATTAATAAATATTGTGTAACCCAAAAGGTGCGGTGCTCTTAACTCTAGCGTCAGTGAATAAATTTGTAAAATTTAATTTTTTATTTTAGGAAATAATTTTTTATTTTTATATGTTTTTATATTTTTTTTTGCCGGATCTAACCCAACCATAAGGGCTAGACTCGATCCAATAGCCCAATCCAGTTACTGTCCTAAAATAGAAACCTGATTGGCCAGCAGGAGAGCTGCATACATGAACAATTATTGGTGAATAAAAAATTCACATACACAGTAACAAAGTGAATTAAGTTTATGCATGCATAAAGACGAGAAGAGCTTACCTAGTGCAGGGACGAAGCTGGTGCTCGGGGATGAAGATGATGGGTGGCATCGACCGGGATGAAGCTGGTCGCACTGTTGGGTTACTGCTCCGGCTAATACTTGCTCCTAATGGTTGGGGGCTACGACTCAGTGATGGCTGTGAAGGCTGAAGATGACTCCATGGTTGTAGCCGGTGCAAGACAATTGGGCTGTTGAGAAGTGCCAATGACAAGATTGCTGTGTTGAAGAAGAAGTTGCATCGTTGGTCTACTGCTGTGGACGTCGCCAGTGCAGAAGGAGGAGGTGTTGTTATTACTATCCAGAGCTCACCGTGCCTATGGAAGAAAAAGTTGCACCGCTAGAGGAGAAGAAACTACACCACGGGACTTTGATGTGGTGGCTGGTCGTGAGGGAGGAGCTTAATGATGAAAGGAGAAGGCGATGTTATCAGCAGGACTTCCACGACAGCAGGAAGAAGAAAATGGAACGCCAAGTCCTTTATTTATTTTTTTATGTCTGAAGGTGGGGATGTTTTTCCTTGTATTGAAACTAGAGGTGTAAATCTCTATGCTTAGATGATTGATGATGTTGAAGGCTTAGAGGTGCATCATCAATCATCAAGCGCAGCCTTGCCTTTTGAACTTGTTGGCCAACAATTATAAAAAGAGTATCAAGAAGGAAGCTTGTTAGACAATCTCTAATATAACAGCTTGTTCATGAAATTTTATAGGCTGTAATTGAAGCAATCGGTTCACTTGTTCATCTACTTCAAAACACCAAGTTTGTCATAAAAAAGAGGTAGCATGGTCAATTTCAAATGCACATCTTGTCAACCATGGTTGTATCAAACCCTTGTATAACCTTCTCATTTGCCCAGATCCAAGAATTGTGATAGTGTATTTAGAAGGCCTTGAAAACACTTTTAGAGGTAGGAGAAGTTGACAAGAATGTGAGTGAAATTGGAGGTAAGTCTCTTTGGTGGAAAGGTTAGGGGGGTCTCCTGGTTCAAAAGAAAGAGACCAAATGGTGGTCTTTTGAAAGGAGAGATGAGGGAGTGGTTCCTATGAGGGTTCCTGAGGCCGGGGAAGAAGAGAAAAAAAAACTAAGGGGCCGGCGGCAGCTAGCCTAGGGTCCGCCGCTCCTCTTTTTTTTATTTAGTAATGTGTTTTTTCTTTCTTGTAATGTCTCCCTCTAAGGTTTTTGGTAATGTTCTCCCTTATTTGTGCATACACTGAGATCTGTATTTATAGTGCAAGAGTCTCATCGCGCGTGAGAAACAAAATCTCAATCAAACTCATTCTCTTCTTTGAAGTTTGAATTTGATTAAGAATCAAATTCAAAAGTGGATAATTATCATTATCTTGAAGATAAAGATAGAACGACAAAAGCACATTGTAATCCCTAGTTTTCATGTAAGCTGACAAATCATACTTTTCATCGAAATAAATCTTTGATCTTTTAATTTTACATTTTAAACCCTGTAAAATTTAAATAAAAGCTAATGGGCCAAAGTTAGGTTATAACATGAAATATATTCTCAAGGCTACAACATTGGATGTTTAGCCTAAACCTTAAGAAATAAAATCTCTATAAATTTGGAAGGACATGTCATGCATCAATGAGATAAAGACTTTTCATGGATGTTGTGACTGACATGTTGCTTATAATTGATAAGCCTACCAATTACTTAAGAGTAATATATGATATTTATTCCAAGAAATGACTTGAAGCTATGGACTTCATATACTAACCAAGTTTGAAACTTGGTTGATCTACTTGAAGGGATAAAAACTCAATGGATCTAAGTGGCTCATTAAGAGAAAACTAACATGAAATGCAATGTACAAATGTACAATCCAAGATTTAAGGAGTAAGAATATCTAATTTTAATGTTATAATTAACAGATTTGATTTCATAAAAAAAAAAGAATAAACCTTGTGTTTACAAAAGATTAGCGGGAATGTTGTCATTTTTCTAATATTATATATACATGATATATTTATAAATGACATATCTTTTAGTCAGTAAAGTTTTGGTTGTCCAAGAACTTCTCCATAAGAAAATTAGGAGAAACAACCTATATATTGGATATATAGATCTATAGAGATAGATCTAAAAGGTTGCTTAAATTATCTCATTCTATGCATATAGACTAGATGTTAAAATAGCTTAGTATGAAATAATCTAAGATTATATTCTTATCTATCTTGCATGGAACACCTCCCTTCAAAGAAATGTATTCTAAGACACAAATTGAGAGAGATATGATGAAAATGGTATCCTATACTAGGCTATAGGATTCATCAATGGAAAAGATAAGCTAAAAGATCAAAATTGTTTGAATTAAGATTTTTTTCAATGAAATGTTGGAGAATTAGCAAATACCAGTCAATATATATTTTACTCTAAATAGTAGTGCTCTGAGTTGAAAAAGTTTCAAACAAGAGAGCAAAACTGATTTTACAACTGAATAAGAATACACCTTTATGTTTAAGGAAACAAAGAGGTTGTTTGGATCAAGAAGTTCATTAATGAACTAGGTTGGTTCTTAACATTGTTAATCTAGTTGTCTTGTATTGTGATAACAATAGAGCAGTTGCATAAGTAAAAGATCCAGGTCTCATCAATGATCCAAACAAGTATTTAAGAAATAGAGTGAGTACCCGCCAAAGAGAATCTAGAAGATCCTCTTACTAAGCCATTATTCATGTAAAAGCATTAATACTACATAGAGCGATATGGTATTAGATATATAAGCGATTGACTTCAATGCAAGTGAGGGATTATTGGTTTAATATATTATGTAGCCAATCAGTTGGTTACATGTGGTATTAATATATTCATGTAAGTACATATTTATTATTGATAAATGCTTAGTTTATCTTTAATATTCATATAATATTAGATTAATGAATCTAATATTTGATTTATGAATCTAGAGTAAAGATAAAGTCTATAGGAAAAAATGCTTTTCAAATAAAATTATAAAGCTGTTATAATTATGAGATTCCTATTACATCAAGTACTGTTCCTAAAATGTTCTTGGATGATGTTCTATTAAATGCTGGACATTTATTATAGTTGTAAAGACTTGTACATATTATGTTCTTTCTTTTATGAAAGGAAGCAATTGTTCTCTTAAAATGAAGTATAAAGGATACCTAGAACTAATATGTAGATACTTGTTATAAGACATGTACACTGAACTGACCCGCATGAGGATTCTATATAGAGATATCACCTATTTCTATGGAAAGACTCATATGATAATTATGTAAGTGATCCTTAGATTTGGTATCACTAAGTTATCTTATATAGAGAATGTTATGCTTTGATCATGTTACATGTTATCTTAATCAAGGTAATGATAGGGCAGACATGGGGTATAACATGAATTATCTGAAGGTACTTAAGTGATCAAAAGATGATTCATCACCCTAGATGAATTACAAAAAATATTGCATCTGTTTTCAAATAGTATTGACTAAGAAATCCTTAGCCAAGGTGGAATGAGATTTGAAAAGAGTTTTAAATCTTATTCAAACGACTAATGAATATTATGTAGAGAACAAACATGATTTAACACAACAGACATACTTCATGGTTTAATGTTAATTCGAAACATTATTAATGAAAAGATATCAATTACATTTAGAAACCGGTTATTGAAAGGTTAAGTTAAATCATTAATGACTTTTCTAATATTTAAGGGATTATGACACATAGTTAGGCAATGCACTTAATCTTCAAATATAAATTAATCAATTGTTGAATTGATAATAAATTAAATTGTTTAATTTTTTTAATTAGAATTTATATTTGGGCCAACATATTAGGAACCTAATGGGTCGCATAATAAGAACCATTAGTCAGAAATTAAACTGATATGATTTAATTAAGTATAACTTGATTAAAATATATTTTAGAAATTAAGGACTAAAATATAATTAATACATAGATTATATCTATAGACCTAGAAAAATCAAGTAAGGACTTGATTGAGTTAATTTCTAAAATTATCATGAATTAATATATAGATATTATTCAAGGCGCAAATTGATATTTTGCCAATTTATAGGGTTTTTAAGATTTTCCAATAAATAGTAAGTTACACCTCTTTTTTTGTGGTTGTGTATTAGACATAAAAACCACCTAAGTCACAGAATACAGAGCTAGCACTCTAGGCATAACAATCTCTCTGTCATAAATAGAGATTTATAAGATTTCTCAATAGTGATTCATGTGGATTATAGTTGGAGGCTAGACAATTGGACGACTTGTGGTTTGTGACAACTCAATCTTTAAAGAACTATTCAAAGCCGAAGATCTTCAGGTAATAAATCCCTCAACAACTCTAAATTTATCTAACAGGATCCTAAGGACTCCTAAAAAAATTTATTTTATTGTTTCCGCTGCGTGTATGCTATTTGAGAAATCCAACAATAGTACTATAGCTAAAAGCCTAAATGTAACTATGAATATTAATCTTAATGTATGGGTTGACTAGTAGAATGAGATTTATTATGAGGAGGAAATGGTGAAATTTGTATTTAAGTTGAATTGAAAGATTTGATTGAAATGGCTTATGCTTTTATATATATATATATATATTGTCTCATGTGTTGTTAATATAGAAACTGTGTGTTTAACAGACTATCATTATATATTTATATGTGTTATACATCCTTTGCATACAACAAAACAAAAATGATTTAGCATTGTTTTAGTTTAAGTCTTAAGTATACATATTATGTGTACACACAAATACACACACTATATCTTTTTTTATATTAAATATTTATTGTAAATTAGATGAATGTGGAATAATTTATTGTAAATTAGTGATTGTAAAAATATATTCATGGCAAAGTGCTATATATTGAAAAGTAAAAATATATTTTTTTCGGTCAATAGTTCTACAATAAGAAAAGGAGATCCTTCTATCAGCATTTATATCACTTTAAACTAATTGTTTTTTATAAATCTGTTTTTTCAAAAGATGTATTTTTATGATATATTTAAATAATCCAATTTGAATCTACAAAAATTAAAAAATAAAATGAAATCCCTGATCAATCTATTAGAATTATATATTTTTATATATATAAAGGTGATGTTATCAAGGAGCATATCATTATTCACTCATCTAGTCCATTAAAAAAAAAAAAACAAGGAGATAAATAACAAAATTATCAAGTGGTGATGATTGGTTGTCCTTTAATAGCAGTTTCCTTTAATATATTAGTTGATCAACCAATAACAGGACAGCAAAAGGGCTGAGTAAAGTATTGTCCTTAATATTGAATATACGTGATCGGTTTCTTCCGGCGGTGCCGCCTATGTGACCAGATATCGTGGGATAACGAAGATCATACATCTTTATTATTTTATTTAAAATATTAAGAGTTCCGGGCCTCCAGGGTTTTAATTCAATGGCTATTTAATTTTATATTTTATTCTTCGAAAAATGAATTATTCTCGGTATGATCAATTCATAAAAATAAATCTATACAACCACGATTGTAGGATCTAAGTGTCCAGTGCATTTATTATTTGTCCAACGAAATCCTTAAAAAAAAAATTTGATAGCTACCCGTGTCGAATTCATTTTTTTTTATTTTAATTAATTATTTTCACAACTTCATCCTATATTATTATTTGATTATAAATTAAAATTTATAATTTTTTTATAGGTTTTTTAGAGTTAATCTTGTCTTCTCATTCAAGTTTTGTAAGTTAATCAGATTGACTCAAATTATTTTTTATTTTTTAATTATTTTTTTTAAATTCAATCCTTTAATATTAGATTGATTGAAAATTATGCTTCATAATTATTATTTTTTATTTGTTTTTTATGGGGTTATTATGGTCTGATGACTCAGGTCGTTGGTTAAGCCGTTGACTCGGGTTTTTTTATCGTTTTTTTAGTTTATTTATTTTTCAATTTCATCATTTAATATTGAGTTGATTAAGAATTAGGCTTGATAATTTGTTTTAGTTTTTATTTTATTAGGTTATCTTGATCTCATGATCCTGGTCACCTTCAACATTAGGTTCATTGAGATTTGAGCTTCATAAATTGTTTCAATTTGCTTTCTATAGAGTTGACCTGGTCTTATAACCCCGATTTGATAGGTTAATCTGAGTTGATTTGGCCTATTTTTTTTGTTGAATTTTATTTTTAATTTTCATCCTTCAATATATTGAGTTGATTGAGAATTGAGTTTAATATTTTTTTATTGATTTTCTTTCTATAAGATTACGATAGTCTCATAACCTATGTAGCGGATTTGGCAAAGTAACTCAAGTTGGTCTATATATAATATTGTCATTTCAATATTTAAAAAAAGATGTTATCTTGATTTTTTTAATCGAATCATATTTTTATTGGTTATTTGGATTGTTTTTAGATCTGCTAAGTAGATCAGGTCACGTCAGGTCAATTTCAATATAATTAAAAAAACATTTCCGCTAAAAAAAAATTTAACCACATTTAAATATTTTTTACATGACAAAATAATAATTGATTCTATACACAATGTAGCACAGTCAACAACGTAGTTGCATACCTAGAACGTCCAGCACACGAAGACAAAAGGTAAGAAATAATTAAATAACATGACAGTATGTAATTGACGTTTATAAATTTAATAATGTGGATATCAAATGAATTGTAAAGATATACCATCATATAAATTATTTTAAAATGTTTGACGTTCATGAGTAACGCCCCACAATTCTGGCTTGAATCGAGATATCAATCTTCTAAAAATCATAACATTTTAAAATACATTTAACAATATTTCAGTCTATTTTGTCTTCATTATATACACACATAAACACATAAAAAATTGTATACCATAATCTTTTTCAGTAAATAGATTTTATGATTATTTAAGTTTATTTTTCTTTTTTATATAAAGAAAGAAGGGTCGTAAAGTTGTTACTATCATTATTAATCATAATTCATTATTTATATTTTAATTTTTAAGTGAATTCGTTTTTTTTTATTGATAATTTTTATTAAGGTAAAAAAGTCAAAGAATTAACTATCCGTGATTCAATTATGCATTAGGAAGCATAGTTTTAAAATCTAAATCCGCAGGTATCCGTGTCAAAACTTGAACCACTTCTAGTTAAAAAAAAAAAAATTGATAAGGTTGAAAATCTAGATTTACATGTGATATCACAGGCATCAATAAAACCTGATGAAATAACTATAGATTTTGTTTTTAATAATCAAAATAAATTTATTTTTAACTTTTTTTAAAAAAATTTATCTAGATGATGAATCCTCTTTTAATCACTAAAGTGTTTTTATATAGTTCATATTATATTCAATGTCTACCATATCATTACTTTAATTAAAATAACATGTAATAAGATCAAAATATAACATTTTTTATATAAGATAACTTAGTGATCTTAAATCTAAAAATCACTTACATAACCATCACGTAAGTCTTTTCATAGACACAAGTGATATCTCCATATATAATTCTCATGCGGGTCAGTCTAGTGTACATGTTTTATAACAAGCACCTACATATTAGTTCTATTTATCTCTTATACCTCAACTTATGAGAATTATTACTTTCTTTTATAAATGAAAGAGCATAATATATATTAGTCTCTATAGCTCTAATAAATGTCCAGTATTTAAAAAAGGATTAACCAGAAGGAACAATACTTTGAAACAATATAAATTTCATAATAATAACAACTTTATAATTTTCTTTGCAAAACATTTTGTTTCATGAACTTTATCTTTACTATAAATTAATTAATCTAATATTATATGAATATTAAAAATAAATTAAATCTTTATTATAACACTTTATTCTTTCCAACGAGCCAATATTTTTCATATTACCATTTGAAATCTGATCAGCAAGCAATTGAAGAGGACCAACAATGTAAATTGGAGGAAACATGGTGGAGAGAACATCCAAAACATCTTGTTCGAACGGGTAGAACGTGTTCAAAATCACGCCATTAGCTCTTGAAACTCTCTATATTTGCCTTATGAAGTAGCTGACCATGCATGATATCATTTGGGTCTGTAGTTCGAATAAAACTTAGAAGATCCTTCAGATGAATGTTGTTTAAACATGGGATCCGGTCAATAATAGTTTCGAGGTACCCATTGATTAGGTAGCTGTCATCTGCAAATCATAAGAAAACTAGTGTACTTCCCATATCTAAATTTTGAAGTTCAAGAACGATTTTTAATTTTGACACCTTTGGGAGGTGTCAAGCCTCTTTCTACCAGAGTATGGTACAGTGTATAGCCTAAAAGACCACAGGCACAAGGACTCCAGAAGAGTACTTTCGGAATTCCAAATTCTTCAGCAGCTTCAAGAGTGAAGGACATGGAACCATCATAGACAACTAAGGTCACTGGAGGGATTTTGGAAGAGGTAGTACTGTTATTGAGCCTGTAAAGTAAATTGCGAAATGCGACTAAGCAGTGTTTTGAGGTGGAATCAGCTAGAGAAGGGATGTCTTGAGTGACATCAGAATAATCTGTCCGAGGAAGGCCATCAGGTATAGCTTCAAACCGTAAGTCCGGCAAGCCATCCAGGGAGTTGGACCCTCTGGATTTGAGTAATCTTTTATGATTGTTCTCCGGTAAGCCATCCAACGTTATGTGGAAGTCTTTGTAATGTAGGAGTTTTGCTAGATTTAGCCTTGGAGTTATATGACCATGAGCTGGGAACGGAATGCAAACAACATGAGGTTTCTCAGCTAGTTGATTGAAACCATTCTCCCTCGATCTGTGTATATATTCTTTTGATGAGGCAACTTTTGGCATGAAAAGGGGTATTGCCTCTCTCTTATAAGCAAGGCAAGCTGATTCTGACCCTGTGGAACTCAGAGACCACTAGAGGTCCTGCCAAACTTGCAACCTTTAAAAGGTAGGATACAGTTTGTTTCCACATTCCACTTCAGAAATGCGAGAAATGTTTGGTAGTAGCCTGAATGCAATGCTTTTCTTTATCTGCATAACCTGTCCTATTTGTTAGGATATTGATATGCAAACCCGACAAGATAAAAAGTAAGGGATATAATAAAAATAAGAAATAAAACACACAAAAATTTACGTGGTTCATCCAATTTTGGCTACGTCCACAGCAAGTATAGAAAGATTTTACCTAAGTAATGTGGGAATTACAACCTCTATCTACTAATAGGAGAACAACTAAAATCTCTCTATTATTAGGAGAAAACACCTCTCTTACTCTCTCACAAATACCTTATAATTTTGTGGGATTACTTTCCCTTTTTTACTCTCCTCTTCTTCTCTCTTGTGGTGCAATTAAGGTTTGGATGCACTGCCTATTTATAGGCAAGCATCCATGCCTTTGTCTTGCAAAAGACAAGAGCACCAATTGGTGCTGTAAGTGGCACCGAATTGGTGCCCACTTTGTTGACTTAGGCAGCACCAATTGGTGCCAACTAGCTTCACTTTCTCCCACTTGAAGACTTTGATGATTTAATCAAATTTTCACACTTGATCATTTGTGATTCTTCTATCCTTTTTATACTTGCCATATTCATGCTGCTTACGTTTCAGTTAGGCCAAAAGAGGATCTGCACCATATATATTTGTCAGTGTTGACTAGTTTGATCAAAACATATGCTGGGTTTTCCTTTGTGTGAACCTTCTGAAAATCTACACTTCCATCTTCCACCACTTCGCAAACAAAGTGATACTGGACATCTATATGTTTTGTTCTTGAATGAAACGCTGGATTCCTTGCAATATGCAAGGCACTCTAACTATCACAATACAAAGGAATATTCTCTTGTTTGTACCCGAGCTCCTCCATAAGTTTCTTCATCCATATTGCTTCTTTACAAGCTTGTGTAGCTATCATGTACTCAACTTCTGTTGTGGATAAAGCTACAACAGTCTGAAGTTTAGAGACCCAGCTTATATCTCCTCCTAAAATTATGAACACATAGCTTGTAATGGATTTTCTTTTCTCAAGGTCTCCATAAAAAAATGCAATTTTCACATCTAACTACTCTAAGTGGAGATCAAATATAACACACATCTCCAAGACTACTCTGATTATAGTAAGTCGTACTACCGGGAAAAATATTTCATTGAAGTCTATTTCTTTTTTCTGAGCATATCCTTTCACCTCCAATCTTGCACGATACCGCTCCACTTGATCATTGCTCTCCATCCTTTGTTAGAAGACAGTATGCAATGTTGCTTTCAGTAACATATTCTAAGTGCCAAGCCGGTGGTCTTCTTTCACGAGTTGACCGTCGAACTTCAGGAGTGTCAGACTCTATTTGTTCTTGTTCTTCATGCTCTGGTGCAGCTTCAGAAGAAGTATGATTCTAAGTATTTTCCATTTGGACTGTTGTAGTCTCTTTTAAAATGCTATTATGTTCTTCCATTTGCATTTTATCTTCTGAAAATATGGCATCTCTACTGATGACTATCTTGTGGGCAGTGAGATCCCACAAGCGATACCTCTCTACTCCATTAGCATATCGTAAGAATACACATTTTCTGGATTTTGAATCCAGCTTGCTAACTTTTTAAGTATTGTACATCACGTACACATAACTTCCAAATATATGCAATCGAGAATAATTAGCTGGCTTCTCGGTCCACATCTCCATTGGTGTCTTCAACTCAATTGCAATTGATAGAGATCGATTTATTACATAACAAGCAGTATTGACTGCTTCTGCCTAGAATGGCTTTCCTAGACCTGCAGCCTTCAACATTGCTCTTGTTGTATTCAATAGAGTTTTGTTCATCCGCTCTGCCACTCTATTTTGTTGTGAAGTGTATGACGTTGTGAACTGCCTTTTGATACATTCATGTTTACAGATGTTATCAAATTCATCACTGGTATATTCTCCTCCATTATCAATCCTCAAACACTTGATGTTCTTTCCAGATTCAAGTTCTACCAACGCTTTGAAGGTTTTAAAGGCTGCGATCACATCTGTCTTTCTTCTAATTGGATACACCCAACATCTCCTGGACAAGTTATCTATGAATGATACAAAGTATCTTGCTCCTCCCAAGGATATAACCGGTGCTTGCCAAACATTAGAGTGAATCAGGTCTAAGATGCATTTGCTATTAGTTGTTGATTTGCCAAACTTTAAACTGCTCAATTGCAGTTGATGGAGATCAATTTATTACATAACAGGCGGTATTGACTGCTTCTGCCTAGAATGGCTTTCCTAGACTTGCAGCCTTCAACATTGCTCTTGTTCTTTCCAATAGAGTTCTGTTCATCCGCTCTGCCACTCCATTTTTTTGAGAAATGTATGACGTTGTGAACTGCCTTTTGATACATTCATGTTGACAGATGTTATCAAATTCATCACTGGTATATTCTCCTCCATTATCAGTCCTCGAACACTTGATGTTCTTTCCAGATTCAAGTTCTACCAGCGCTTTGAAGGTTTTAAAGACTGTGATCACATTTGCCTTCCTTCTAATTGGATACACCCAACATCTCCTAGAGAAGTCATCTATGAATGATACAAAGTATCTTGCTCCTCCCAAGGATTTAACTGGTGCTTGCCAAACATTAGAGTGAATCAGGTCTAAGATGTATTTGCTCTTAGTTGTTGATTTGCCAAACTTCAACCTGTGTTGTTTACTTGTACCACAGTGCTCACAAAAAGGTAAAGTAACCTTTGTAAGCCCAGGGAGTAACTTCTGATCATAGAGAATTTTCAAACCTTTCTCTGACATGTGGCCTAGTTTTTGATGCCATATCATCGTCTTCTCTTCTGCAGGACTGGCTGATGCAATTGACGCCTCTGCCTTATGATGTGTTTCTACCATTAACACAAACATATTTGCAACTATCTTTCTTGCCTTTAAAACCATCAGCGCTCCTTTGACAATTTTCATAATTCCATTGTCTGTTCGAATCTTATAGCCAAGACTATCAAATTGTCCCACAGACAAAAGATTCTTCTTTAAGCCTTTCACATGTCGCACTCTTGAAATAGTGCGAATTGAGCCATCATACATCTTCAATTTGATGGTGCTGATGCCGGCAATCTCTAAAGCATGATCATTACCTATGAACACTGAGCCTTTAGAGATGGGTTCATATGTATGAAACCAATCTCGATTAGGAGTTATATGTCATGTTGCTTCTGAATCCATTAATCAAACCTCAGTGAGCTCTTTTCTATCTGTATAAACTGTCGCTGCTTCACTATATAAAATCTTTTCATCTTCTGAGGTGCTTGCAACACATCCTTGAGGTTTTGATGACTCTGTCGTATTCTTTATACCCTTTTTAAACCAATAATCCTTTTTGAAGTGCCCTTTTCTGCCACAGTTGTAGCATTTCACAGTCTTTTTACTTCTTAATTTGGACCTCCCATGCCTTTTACTCCCACTAGAGCCATGCTCCGTTGATCTTCCTCTTGACACCACCAATGCCTCTGCTTGGTTTGAATTATTTCTGTCTCCTTTATTTCTGTGTCTATTTTCTTCTTCCAAGATAGCAACTGTAACATCATCAAAGACTAAACAGTCTAAGAGGATATTATTGGTTAAGTTGATAATGAGTTGATCATACAAATCAGGAAGACTTTGAAGTAGAAGCTTCGCACGTTCATTCTCCTCTATTTGTTGACCTAACGTAGTGAGTTGTGAAAATAGAATTCTTATTGTGTTGATGTGGTCAGTCACCGCAGTGGTTTCTGCCGATCTCCAATTGCTACCAAGCAATTATCTTTCCTTAAGATTGCTTTGATTCTCATTTTCCATAGTGAGAAATTGCTCCCATTGAACCTCTCAATCTCGTACTTTGCTGCCATTTTATTCACCCTGATCTATTCAGCTATCACCATTTCACTGATCTGCAACATATACAGAAATAGTATCGTGTGAATAATACTTCACTAAGTAAGTTCCCAGGAAAGATTGAAGGGGTCACAAACGGTCCCGCTTAAAACTCAATCTCCTTAGACAGAACTTCCTAAACTATATTTAATCACTGCATTGACTTTCTTTATATGCCAACAGTAACGTATATGAACAGTACCGTATGGATGAATAGTGTTGTATAAGTGAATAGTAACCATATACACAAATAACTTTTGTGTATTGACAACACCAACCAAGATGGCTCTAATACCACTGTTAGGATACTGGCATGCAAACCGGACAAGATAAAAGGCAAGGGATATGATAAAATGAGAAATGAGACACATAAGAATTTACGTGGTTCACCCAATTTTGACTACGTCCATGGCAAGTATATAAGGATTTTACTAAGTAATGTGGGAATTACAACCTCTCTCTACTAATAGGAGAACAACTAAAATCTCTCTATTACTAGGAGAAAACACCTCTCTTACTCCCTCACAAATACCACACAATTTTATGGGATTACTTTCCCTTTTTTACTTTCCTTTTCTTCTCTCTTGTGGTGCAATTAAGGCTTGGATGCACTGTCTTTTACAAGCAAGTATCCATGTCTTTATCTTGCAAAAGACAAGAGCACCAATTGGTGCTGCAAGTGGCACCGAATTGATGTCCACTTTGTTGACTTAGGTAGCACCAATCAGTGCCAGCTAGCTTCACACTATTGAGCTAGCTTTGGATTTGTGAATTGACCGTTGCGTTGCCTCATGGCTTAGCAATTACTGCTGGATTGAGCATGGCTAGGTTAAGGCTAGATTATGGGCACATCAGCACATGGACGTGGAGATGAACCACCTCGACAGACAACATACGCTATGGAAAGTTGATGGCATGTCTGTTGGAAAACTTAGTTAAAAATATGATTAATTGGTATATTTAAGGATAAATTAAAAGTAAAGTCTATTTATTTTTAGGATTACAATTTTATTAAAATTTAATCTCCAACAAAAATTCTTTGATATGAAATTAATATTAACATGTTTAAAACAAATTATGGGTGAAATTCATCTCATAGAATTCTTAGTTGGTATATTTTGGTTACCTTTAAAAGAATTTTATCTTACATAGAAAAGAAAAAAAAATAATCTTGGTGTTTATAAAATGAGAAGTTGAAAAGAATTTTAACTTGAGTTTGATCTATGAAGAATTATTTTTGATTTGTTTAGTACATAAAAGGAAGAATTTGATTAGTTATTTTAGAATTTAACTTAATTTAAATAAGAAAAAATTCATATTTAATTTTAATTTATTATGGTTAATCAAAGTTGTTAGTGGGGAAAGTTCATTAACTTTTAGTTCCTAAAATTCTCAATAAAAAGGAGTTGAAGAAAGTTGTTTGGGTTTGGTTAATTCTGTATTTTTATTTTTGGACTGAATTTGACACTCTTTCTTCACATTTTTCTTATTTTTCTACAGTGCTCTTCTAATTTTAAACCATTGTTTCTTCTCAAAATTGCTCTTAATCTAGAGCTTATACTCAGTCCTTGAGAGGGATACTTGAGTCCTATTTCCTTCATCCCCAGGAGCCAATGCAGCAACATATACAAAGCATTGACAATACCCCCAGTAGCAATTACAGGTATATCACGATATCTATTACCCTAGGCAATAGTGAAATTAAACCTTCCTGAAAGTATACGAACAAGAAATTCACAGGTGATTCGACATTCCCGAACAGTCAAGTGTAAACGGTATTCAACATTTCAAGATTATTTAGCAGCAGGAGAGGATATATCAGAATGGAGAAAAACAGAATAGCAGACTCAAAATTATATAGAGAATAGCAGACTCAAGTGTAAAGGGTATTCAGCATTTCAAGGGTATTCTATTTAAGCAATTAATGAGTTTGCTGTTTCTTGAAACACACTAGGCTGAATGTTCTGGTAAGACTCAGCTATTTAATCCATCAGTTCATGATAATAGTATACATAAGCTCTCACCCCTGACCAGTTACATGCCCTCCAGCTTCATGTTCTTGGACAGTAATTGCATCTTCAAAGACCCCAAACTGCAATGGAAATACAAATATAATTTGTTAAATCTCAACAAGAAAATTGGAAGGCTGTGTTAGACACTAGCTCAAAGTCAAACCATGGGTTCATAGAGAATACACCAAATCAAAGAGCATAACGCAACTCTTTTGCATTGAATGCTATATGAATCATATTATGGACAAAGCATTTCATGTATAGCATGTTGGGAATATGATCTGGTGTTGAACTATATCTTTGATAGCCTCGGTTCAGGATTCATCATTACGCACAAGGTGTCTTAAGATAAGATATATGATTATAAAATTCTACATGACTATGCAGGATAGAGAAATAGTACTCATGCGGACCAAAACAAATTAGCTCAAATACATAAATGAGACTTACATGGTGAACTACCTTGACTACAGCAAGACGAGCCTCAAGCACAAGCTCTTGTGAACACTCAGTACCCCAATAAACTTGCAAAACGGTTACCTTCTCATTCAATATAACATTTAGATTCTTCTCGTGTAGAAAAGCTAGAACAACACCAACTCTAAATGGTTTGTTTATCAGTTACAGTTCATGTTTTTCTTTTCAGTTTCCGTAGGTAATCAGGTTATTCCTGATACAAATAAATTAGAGACAAACATTTGGTAATAGACTGATGTACTAGAATCTAATATGCTCGAGAATATGATTTCTTAATGTTTGGATAGTGAAGGATCATACGTTCACGTCATCATTCTCTTCTTTGGAATTAGTGCAGCACATGACTGGTGGTAAAAGTCCTAGTGCCGAAAAAACAGTCTCTTTCAATAGGGTTTAGAACCCTTAGATCATTAAGTCAATGACTTTTTAGTAAAAAATTATAATAAATAAAAAAATAAGCTTTAAATTCTAAGAACTAGAGTATTTGTTTTTAGTTTTTGCATGATAAATGCTCTAAGAATGTATAATAAAAGAATAGAAATTGTGAACCCTTTATATGAGTGATTCATGGGGTATTTATAACCCCAAAACCTTATCTTATTTTGTTGGAAGGGGTGGAGTATCATTTTCTCCTAAAAGCATTAATGAGAGAGAAAATATTATTTACACAATATTAAATTTGATGAGAATATCTCTAACATAATATTAATATTGATGGAAATGTGATAAGCCCTTAAAAGACCTTTATACATAATTCCTTACATCAACATTAATGTTGATGAAAATGTGGTATGTTTTTAGAAGACCTTTATACAGTATTCCTTATATCAATATTAGTGTTAATGGAAATGTGATGGGTCCTTAAGAGACTTTTATATACCTGAGGATGTAGAGGGATAGGTATCCTTAACCTTAAGATTTTAGGTTAAAAGTCATAAGAATAAACAAACGAAGTCTTATGGCTTAATATTGGGCTTAGAAAGATCATCAACTCTATATCCATTTGGGGTTTGGCATGATGCCGAGCTTAAGAATATTGGGTTTAGAAGCTTGCATGACCCACGTGTATTGTGGCTTAGTGCATAACTAAGCCCAAGAATGATGAATCTCGCAGTTCGCTGAACTTATATGTACTTGGGCTTAAAACATAGCTGAATCTAAAGATGTTAGGCCTGTAAGTAGGCCAGACGTATTAATATGGGCTTGCTATTCTGCCAAGCCTATGTACGTTGGGTTATCACTTTGCTTTTGGCTTTTTTAAAAAATTTGAAAGGTTATCAGCTTTAATGAGAGATTTTTTACTTGAGAGTTGTCTGTCCCATCATTGAGAGACTTTTACCTTCCTCGTGAGATTTATCTGCCCCGCACAAAACTATTGGGATTTTTATGGCCAAGTGGCTCTTCCTTATTGAAAGAGATTGTTAGGTGGTGTATTTGTAATAAAGAAGGCATCCCTTGGAGAATAAAATGGTGGCTTGTATTTAAATCAGTAATTGAATAGATTTCTTGAGATATGAGATGACATACAAGGTCATTCATCAAATGGTGAGGATGAAAAAGTGTGTTACACATGTGCGGCGTTGTGGCGGTCGAATCCACTCTCAAAATGGTATCTAATATAGCAAATATTGGGAGTCACCACCTAGTATTTTGATCACTAGGAACCCTAACTAGTCTCAGATATCGGTACGGGGACTGGTTGCGTAAAGGAAAGTTATTAGCACCCAAAATACGCCCTACCTGAGATAAGCTGTATTGTTTTATTGTCTGATAAAATCTAAGATCTTGTCGTGTTTTCTAGTTGTTGATCTGTCTATGGTTTAAGAAAAGTCATTCTCAGTAAGGAGATCCTTATCTTATCGGGTAAACCTAACCATTATAACATCAACAGTGGAGTCGCCATCCTGTCGCACCCCCGCGGCGGAGCGCGGCATCTTGGCGATCCTCGATTCGTTTTAGTTTTTTTGTTTCGTGGATAAAGAAGTCACCACCTAGTATTATGGTCACCAGAAAACCTAACTGGCCTTTCAGAGATTCTAAGGCAAGGGACTGGTTGCGTAAAGGAAAGGGCACCCCTAGTACGCCCAACCTAAGGTAAACTGCTTGGTGTTTGGTTTGCCTTATAATAGCTATGGTGTTGGTGTTTTCTAATCCTATCAGTTTTTCTAGGTTTGATTCAAACTAAATTTATTAAGGTAGAAATCTAAGGAGATTTCATGTGCTTTAAAAGCTCATTTTTCCCTTAGTATTTCAAGAGTTTGCGACTCATAAATCGCAAGGAGGGAGGACAAAGATTTAGAAATCTAAGGAAATTTAGAGCGCTTTAAAAGCCTCTTTTTGCCTTAGTGTTTCATACTTTCACGGCTCGTAAACCGTGGAGTCAAAAGTTGAAACATCCTCAATTATAATTAAGGCTTCTTTCAAGGATGTGTGATGACTTATTATTCCTAGAAAATTATTTTGGATATTTATCACTTAGGGTTTCTTTATCCAAATATTAATAGTGAATAATAACAAATTATTTCTAATAATATTTTGGATATTCGTCCCTTAGGGATTTCTTTATCCAAACATTAGCGGTGAATAATAGATGAATTCTCCCAGAATAAGATTTTTGTATTTTTTGGAATATTGACCAATATCCTTTGGAGTTTTACAAACATGTTGTAAAATCCAGAAATGCAAGAAAATAATTTTTGTTGTATTTAAGAAATCCATATAAAAACACATTTTTGAAACTTCCAATATTTTTTTTAAAAGAATGTTCAAAACATGTTAGGGTATTAGCCGTATGCAACACACAAAAAAAAATTTTATATTTTCTTTGTAAAAAACACAAACATCACATTTAATCATAATTAAAATCAACAAACCACATATTAGTCAAATTCTTAAGGCTTTAATAAATCAGTTATTAAATCCCAAAAAATATGTAAAAAAATGTTCTTAAAAAATACAACATGATTTTATTTGTCCTCGAGATATTTGACTATATACAAATTAAAACACTTTTTTTCTTTTTTTTATTTTATAAAAAAAACACACACACATTCTTTTTTTTATTATGTTTTTTTTCTCTTGCACTCACATTTACATGTTACCAATCACCAAAATTCAAAATAAAACAAACAATACATCACACAAATAAAATTACATAATAGCCCCTAAGACTCCAAGGAACTGCTGGGAAGGCTTCTAGACTACAAAACAGTGGCAGCGCGTCTCCTTCACGCGCCTACGTAGGGAACGCCTAGAAACGGGTGAATCTGGTCTGGCTTCTTCTACTCTTCCCTTCCTCGTCGGCGGTGAGAAACAACGTCACCTGCAAAGCCAAGCAAACAACACAAACAGTCCATTTTATTTTGTTTTTCTTTTCTTCCCCTTTTAGATATGTTTTCTGTTGTCTTCCTCCCAGTTTGTTTTACTCTACCGATGTCAGATCGGGCGGTTGCGATAGCTATGGGGCTGGCCTTGCTGTTGTGCACATGGCCGCTGAAGTTGCTCTTGAGATGGGAGTGATTGTTCGGTCGGCGGGTTCTGTGTGGTCAGACTTTTTTGGGCCGCTGTGGGAGGCGACAAGCTGGGTCTGCTGGGGATGAAGAGGTTGATGGCGGTGTTGAGGCGGAGGAAAGGACAGATCGGTGGATGTTGGTATGGCAGCTGGAAGAGGGAAGACGGGTGCTGTGGCCGAGAGGTTATGTGCCAGGAAGGGGACGACTGGGAAAGGGAAGGGAAAAGAGCTGGAGGAAGAAGAAGGAAGGTTGTCTTGTGCTTTCTGGTGCTCTTTTGGTAGAGGGGCAGTGTGTTAATGACTGGGCAAGGAGATGGCGGCCAAGTGCTGAGGGGGAAAAGAAATGGGGACGGGTACTTGGTGGGGACACCAGACCCACACCACAAACTACACGAGTATATGGACGGAGACGACGTAGGATGGCCCAGCCTGTCACGCTTTGGTTGGGAGACTAAGCCCATTTGGGCCCATTTCATTGTTATTTTATTTATTTAGCCCATTTGGGCCTGCTCATTGTTATTTTATTATTTATGTTAAACAGTTTGATTTGATGGGCCGAGCCCAATAGCGGGATGTTTTAGGGTTTACTATTTATTTGTTCTTCTGTCATTTTGAGAGGGAGTTTTTTGATGATTAATGAAAATTGCAGACTTTGCATATCTCCAATCTCCTTTCTTCTCTTCTTCAGCTTCTTTCTTTTCTAAAGTTTCTTTCTGTTCTTGCTTTAATTTTATTTTTTATTGTTCCGCATCAAATTTGGTATCAGAGCCAGGGTTTTAATTGTTCTTACAATTAAACGATCCACATGTCTATGTTAAACCCTAGATCCAGTTTGATCTAAAAAAAATCTTACTGTTTTGGAAAAAAAAGAAAAAAAAATCCTACTGTTCTGGAAAAAAAAAAGATCTACACTGTTCATCATCTCCACCAGCAAGTCGCTGCCGCCGCACAGCACGCCACCGTCGCCAGAGGGCAGATCGGGCGTCCATAACAACAACCAAATAAACCCATGACAGCTCTCTACAACATCCACGGCGACAGATCACATCACCCCTACAGCAGGCCACTCTCTACGCCACCGAAAGGTCTGCCATCCAGCCACCACTTCGCACCACCAGTAAGCCCCCGCAGCGCCGCATCCACAGCAGCTCTGTGTCTTCAGTTCCAAATTAGTGTTACAACCCATCAGCGCCATCAGCTACACACCCAGCAGCAGCACCAGCCGCAACGCCACCATCCACAGTGTCCTCACCTTCAGCAGCAACACCGGATCAACAGACCCCATCCAGCAGTGACACCACAGACACCGCCGGCCCTTTCCTCGCACTGCCGATCCCAAGCAGAATCACAGACCCACTTCTCTTGCGCCGCCATCAGCAGTGGCAACAAATTACAGAAGGCAAGGAAGAAGGAAACAGAAGCTCTCCACACAAAATAATTAACCCTACCACGTCAGCGCCACGTCCCTAACACATCAGCATCCAATATTTGCATCATCAGCCACGTCATCGACACATTACCAGACACGTCATCACGTGAAACAGCACCTGTGTCAGCAGCCACGTCAGCGGATTTTGCCACATAATCTGCAATGTCATCCTTTACTGCCACATCACCTAGTCAGAAATTCTTTTACCCATTGAATATCATCGTTCCTGGTATGCTTTTACACTTGTTAACCAAGATTTAGCATTAATATTATTTTTTTGTGCTTGCCCATAACTAAATTACTTAGCCCGCCTTTACATTGAATTACCTTAATTTTGAGCTTGTTTAGCATTGAAGATCTGATCCTCTTAATTAATTGTGGAGCTTGGTTAAATTAGTGGAAAAACCGAAACATTGTGTTTGGATTACTTGTGTGCATTTAGATGGCTTAGATTGCTTGCTTGCGCATTTTCCTAGTTTAATCTGTCATTACTTAGTCTCCAAGATAATTAAAAAAAAA
>Ga0325414_1000851_pt1 | contig 27392 bp, 11 predicted proteins | sample PopdelMetagenome_8_FD_206183 | JGI IMG/M metagenome (GOLD analysis project Ga0325414, IMG submission 206183) | Populus deltoides microbial communities from Bellville, Georgia, United States - Leaf-PdKOR-R3 | ecosystem: Host-associated > Plants > Phyllosphere > Phylloplane/Leaf | place: USA... | reverse complement strand
TTAGAATAAAAAGAATAATATTTATCATATTAATACTAATATCAAACTTGTCTGGCCAAAGTTTCTACAGTAATAATAATTTTTTAAAAAAGTTATTAACAATAATAATAATAATAATAATAATAATTGTTATTATATTTTTTTTCATTTTTCTTCTCTGCAGGGTCTGTCGATCCAGCCGCGCGGGTCTCTAAACCCAAGGGTTGTGAGAATAGATCTCGGTGGCCAGGTCTGCACCTAGCGCGCGAGTCTGCAGACCCTGCTTCACGGGTTTGCACGCCCTAGGCTAGCGGGTCTGCAGACCCCAGGCTCATGGGGCTGCACACCCACTCGCTCTGGGGCTGTAGCCAGGTGTGCAAGTCTGCCCTCAGCGCCCAAGGCTGGGCAGACCCCATACCAAGTGTCTGCTGCCTAGGGTCGTGGCCAGGCACGCGTGGCCATCCCCAACGCCCTGGCTTGGCAGCCTTAGCGCCAAGTATCGCCAACTTGAGCTAATTAATTATTATTAATTAATACTTTTAATTACAATATTTAGAATAGAAATAATAATATTTTATCATATTAATTGTGAAACCCTTGAATAAATCTACATGGAATGGAAAATAAATATTTGTCCGATACAGTAAATTGAATATTTACCTTAATGGGGGTGGTATTGGATTTTTTATGTTATTCAAAGAAATTATTTTTATGTACACACCGGTGTAAATACTATGATATAAATGTATACATACAAGGATAGCGAATTAAATATTACACTGAGCATGTCAAATTTATATTTACCTTAGAGGAATGATATTGGGTTAAGAAATTTGGACAGAAAAGTTTATGTACCTAGTTTAAAAAATGGAAACTTGAAAAATATTGGAAAAAAAAGACTAAAATAAGAATAAAAATTATATGAAATAAAATAAAAATAAATAAAAAATAGTAACACGTAGTTTAATGAAATTTGAATTCACCAATTTGAATTCACTAGTAACATGTAGTTTGATAGGCTGTTGAGAAGCGCCAGTAAAGAGATTGTTGTGCTGGCGAAGAAGAAGTTGCATCTTTGGTCTAACTGGTGTGAACGCCGCTGGTGTAGAAGGAAGAGGTGTTGTTATTGCTTTCCAGAGCTCACCGTGCCTATGGAAGAAAAGGTTGCACCGTTGGAGGAGAAGAAACTGGAGGCAGAAACAAAGGGACGAAGGCAATGGGGATGGCATGCTGGTTAGTCTCTCTGTGTTTTCGTCTGTTTATATTGTTTCCTTCTGCTCGTCCCTGTCTTACTCTTGTGTTTGTTCTCTCTGGTTTTTCACCTTTTTTTCGTGTGTATATATATACATATATACAGAGATAGGACAAAATCCCACTTTCTTTCTGTGTTCCACAGATGTAGTTCCTCCGACTCCACTGCCCATCTTTAACGAACAAATAGGACTATGGTCTTTTCCTCCTCCTATCAACTCTGCACTTTATGAATGCTTAACTGGGAATTTCACTCATCTTTCTATCGAAATACTTGAAGCCCTAAGGTAAGGAGGGTGGTGGCCGGATGTGTGTGGGGATGAAGAAGAGATGGAAAGGTTGAAGGGGCTGGTGTGCTCTTTGGTTAGCTGAGGGGAAGAAGAAACTAAAGGGAAAAGGCTGGAATCGGGGAAAAGGGAGTGTTGGTGCTGTGGTTGGGTGTCTGTAGGGGTGCAGTGGCTGAGATGGAGAAAGAGAGGGGCTCTCACTGATAGTTGGCTTAGAGAGGGAAAAGAAATTACAAAGATGAGGGCGATAGCTTGGTTTTGGCCCGGAGAAAAAATTAGGTTTAGGGTTTTTTGTGGTCGCTCTAAATTTTTCTCTTTAAAAAAAATTGTCCTATGTCAATTTTCTTCCCCCCCCAGTGCATATGGATGTAGGTTCACTTATATAGAAAATCCCTACACGTACTATTTAAGAAAATATTGTAATAATTATTGCAGAGATTATCTTCTATAACCAGCACCAACAAATCCTATATATATAGTATATTATATTACAGTAATTATTTTTCATAACCAGCACGAATCAAATCATATATCTATGGTATTTTATATTGCAGTAATTATATATGATTCAATAATTATCTTCTTGACATATTGTTTCCTTAATATTAGTCATGATGCTTTATGTTATCACCACATGTAAACCCTTATTATTATTATTATTATTATTATTATTATTATTATTATTATTGAAAATTTATCAAAACATGAGTCAAAATTAGGTAGCAACATAATATATGGAATATAATTTGGATTTTAAACTATGCTAGAAGTAAAGAAAAGAATTAGAAAAGAAAAGAAATGGAAAAAGGCTTTATGACCGAAAATGAAGACTTGGTTTAGGAAGAGATTTTAGTGATGAGTTGGTGTGTAATTTGATTTTTGAGTAGTTATATGAAAACATCAAACTATAATAGAAAGAAATTTCTATATAAATATATTCAGGAATAAAGAAAGGGAAATACCGAATATGACTTTGAAACTATAAGTTAGTTTTAAAAGACTTTTTGGGTATATCATGAAATGAAATGAATGAAATGTTAATTGTGATATTTTCCTTGGATTAGGAGGAGTTTCTGGAGCAGCATCCTCAGCAGCTGGAGGAGCACGCTTAATTGAAGATTCAGATAGGTTCTATTGCACCTTAATCTTTTAATTCAGTATCTAAATTCTTACAATGTTTTAATGTTATTAAGTACTTATAAGGAATTTTTATTGAAGAAAGGCTTAGTTAGAGATGATAATTGTTGAATTAATGATGATTATATATATGTAGAAATATTATGTTTGGCTGTGTTAATCGAGAAAGAAATTATGGTGTTGAAGAACGAGTGTATGAGAAGACAATTTAGTAGTGAAGGGTATGATAATGGAGAGATTATATGAAGACAGAAAAATAAAGTTGGTTTGTTGCTTCCATTATGATGGTGAGCCACTGATTATGTTGTTTTCATCGTTGGATGAAAACCAATGTTTGTTGCTTTCATTATTGAATGAAAGCCATTGTTTATTGTTTTCATTTCGAATAGAAACCATTGTTATGTTGCTTTAGGTCAATGTTTGTTCTTTCCATGGTTGATGGAAATCACTGCATGTTGCTTCCTTTATTGAATGGAAGTTAATGATGTATAATGAAGTATTTTAGGGAAACTCATATTAGGAGTATGTAAGAAATTAAGGCATGGAAAAGGTTGTGAAGGTAGAGATAACTAGATGGTGGGTTGGTAAACTCAATATAGGAAATGGATTATCAAGAAAGTGGTTTATAGAAAGATAAGATAATTATTTATACTTGTTAAATCATTTATGTTCTTCAGAATGATTCGAGGATTACCTTTAGTAATAGTAAATTATTTATTAATGTAATTTTTATTTTGTTTTGTTGTATATAGGTGCTGGACCATCATATGCAGTAGGGTGAAGTTAATTGGTTATTAGGATAATTGGTAGTGTTAGGTATCTTTTATACTGATATATTCCTAGGTGTGTATTAAATAGAATTCCTTAGTTATCTTGTAAATAATCCTTTTGTAACTTTTAGTAATTCTTGTGTGATAATACCCTTTTCTTTTTTCTAGACTTTAATTGATGATATATGTACTACTGTTATATTGTTATTGTTTACAAGGTACATATGATGGATGGAAGAATTGTGTGATGTGTTGAGTAATGATGATAGAAGTCCAAGATGGTTGGACTATGTAATGATGGTGGTTTGGGTAATTATAAAATAGTCCATAACTTGGTATGTTATAGATACAAAAGAAACTCTGCTAAAATTTTGGTAGACTCCTTCCACGTGGAAATGCAAATATGATAATGTGTAAAGGTAAATCTTATATATATATATATATATCCTAAAGTAGTCATATTACTATGATTAATGGACTTACTGTGTCATGGAAGGTAAGGTGTTACATTAATAATAATATTAAACTTGTCTGATCAAAGTTTATACAGTAATTTTTTTTCAAAATTTTTTTTTAACAATAATAATAATAATTGTTGTTATATTGTTTTTCAATTTTCTTCTATTCTTAATATTAATACTTTTAATTGCAATAAAGATAATAATATTTAGAATACAAATAATAATATTTATCATATTAATAATAATATCAAAATTGCCTGGCCAAAGTTTCTATAGTAATAATTGTTTTTTGAAAAAATTAATAATAATAATAATAATAATAATAATAATAATAATAATAATAATAATAATTGTTATTATTTTTTTTTCATTTTTCTTATATGCAGGGTCTGCCGATCCAACTGTGCAGGTCTCTAAACCCAAGGGTTGTGATAACAGACCTCGATGGCGGGGTCTGCTGGCCAGGTGCTCGAGGCTGCAGACCCTGTCTCATAGGTCCGCACACCCTAGGCTCGCGATGCTGCAAGCCCGCTTGCCCTAAGGCTGCAGCCAGATGCGTGAGTTCGCCCCTAGCGCCCAAGGCTGGGCAGACCCCGCACCATGGCAGGTGCGTGTGGCCTGCCAACCTCCTAGGCCTGGCAGCCCAAGTGCTAGGTGTCCGCGGCCCCGGGGGAGTGCCTCTAGCCAGCCGCTTGTGGCCTGCAGGCTGCAACCTTATCATGCCCCCACCAAACAGTGCAATCCATAGTGAAAGAACTCACAGTGCATAGTATCTCGCGCTATAGTAAAACATTGATCCCTTTTAGTTATAGTTAATATAATTTAATTCTTTTTTATTACACAATGCTTTTAAAATAGAACATAAGACACACACACACAAATTAACAAGAAATATAAGGCGTGGCTTTTTCACAAAAGCACTAGACAGAGTTTACTAAGGATTCCTATATTGAAGTTATCGTTTTTCCCTTGAGTGGAGAAAATATAAGGTTTTGTACTAAAGATAATTTGATGTTTTCATAGGTTCATTGGTCATTAAAAGATTACTTATAGGTATGTTAGTTTTTTTCCATATTTTTTTGTACAGTAAAATTATGTTTTTACCCTCGAAGTCAACAAAATTTAAAGTTGTTGGCTAATGGTTTTTTCATCTTTTCAAAAAATTTAAAACAGTAAAAATATTTCTTTACCCTTAAGTTTTGTGTAATAATTTTTCAAAAAAATGTAAAGAAAAAAAAACAAAAAAAATTATAAAAGAATGAAGATAAGAACAAAACAAATGGTGGAAATAGACCAAGTGTAAAGTAATAAATATTTCAAGTGTAAAAAATAAAAAATAATATTTTTTCTAGGAAAAAAAGTGTCAAAAAAAGGAAAGGAAAAACTATAAAATAAATATTATAAAAAAATGAAGCCGAGAAAATAAATGGTTGCTTTATTTTTTTTCCTTAGCCTTTTGTTAATATTTTATTGGTTTCAATCTCATTTTTCAATGAAAGTTTATGATGCTTTATTTTTTTAATTTCACCCTCATTATTTTAATTTTTTTCTCCATTTGTTATTTTGTTTTCCAGTTTAACAATTCAATTGAAAATTTTAGTTTGCCCTCTAATTTTCTTATTTTTATTTTCATACTCATTCTTTTAATTACAATTTTATTTTAGATTCTTTTTTTGTAATTGATTATATTTTTCTCGGTTTTTTTTTCAATAGTTGATTTGTTAAGGATTAAGCTTCATGTTTTTTTCATTTATAATGCTTCCGATCTAATAACTCTAGTTATGGATTTGAAAAGTTAATGTCATTCGACATCTTTTTTCTCATTTTCTTTTAGGATTTTATTGTTCTCCAACAGATTTTTTTTTGTGATTATCTTCAATTTATTTTCTATAAGTTTATCCTGGTCACAAATTTTACAAGCCTTTTTAAATAGAAGTTTTTTAAAAAAATTATTTTATTTCTACTTGATTTTTAACGATATTATTCTAATGATTTGTTTTTTTTTTTCTTATATAAATGAAATTTATTTTTTAAAATAAAAAAATATTTATTTTTTAATAATATTTCTAACATGTTCAACTTTGCATAATATGTTTTTGGGCTCAATGAGTTTTATTTTTATTTGTGTTTCTATTACCTTGATTGATTTAAATAAACAAGTTTATTAAACACAACTGGATAAATATCTCATTTTGTGTGATTATATATCTTAATTTGCATTCATCTCTTAACTTTGTTCAATTTCTCTTTTAGTTATTGTTAATGACTTCTTTTTATTTATTTACATAGATCATTATCAATTTATTTAATTAGATTCTTGCATAGATTTTCGATTTACACCTTGAATTTTTTATGTAAAAAAAACACATTTTAAAAAACACATTGAAATAACCTGCATGCCCAGTATTTTAAAAAACATTACAACTTATGGTAGAGCGTGGGTTCAATAGCTAGTGATGAGAGAAATAATGAGACGTAGTTGATTCCCTCATGAAATGAATTAGGAACAATTTGGCATTTTAGTCAAATACTAGATAGCTTGCCCGCACTTTGCTGCAGGCTAGGCTGATTTTTTTGTAACGTTAAAAAATGATGCTTAAGTGTTGTAAGTGTATGTTAAAGAAGGCAAAAAGATTAACGACTCGACATCATAGAAAGAGAACTGAAAACAAATAAACACTATTAATCTTTAAGAATCAAAATATGGAAGGATGAAATTAAAAAATAAAATCTATGAGCAAAAAAAGTAAAAAAAAAAACTATCAACAAACTCAGGTGAGGTAGCCAAAACTCACAAGTAAGATCATGCGAATGTGATAATCTAATAAAAGAAAAAACAAGAAAAAAGATGAATCTTAATTTTAAAAAGAATCAAATTTTAAAGGACAAAATAAAAAAGGATTAAAAAAAACCTATCTAAAAAAAACCTAGGCCACCCAGCTAAACATTTTGACTAGATCATGAGATGAGAGTAACCTGATTGAAAGCAAAATAAATAAAATAACAAAGTTCATTATTCAAAACAAACAATGTCAAAAGAAGTAATCAAGAAAATAAATAATATATACTCGTGTTAACTTTTCAAATTTATGATCTAGTGACTAAATGAGAAGCACCCCGTCTCAAAAGCTACTTTTTTAAAACTTGGTTCAACCCAAAGGGTTGATCCATGACCTAAGTGACTTGGGGCTCAAGCTAGTCTAGGTTTTAAAAGAGATTAAGGGAAAATTGATCTAGTGTGAAATGATAGAAAACCCAGGTTGACCCGAGTCTCTATTAACCTGAGGCAAATCCAATCAAAATTAGGTCAAAACCAGTTGACTATTATCCTTTATTTTAATTTTTAAAAAATATGATGTCATTTTTGCTTATTCATAAAATAAAAATATTTGGTTGACTTGAGTTCACTCGGTTCAACCCTCTCAACTCAAGACTTGGTAGTTTTCTTGGATCGACTCATGGGTTAGGTCTAAAAACTGTGGAAAAAACGACGGAAGCCAGATCCTAATAAATCAAATGTCAAATGATGAGATAAAAAAAATATCAATTAAGAAAATAAGAATCTCATATGGAAAAAAATAAGTATACAACCTAAAGTTTTGAATAGAAGGGAAAAAAATCGAAACAAATTCAAATTAACAAAAGAATGTAAAATAAAAATCAAGAGAATAAGAACCAAATTCAAAAAATGTGAAAAATCAAGATTACGGATTCAATGATGAAATTAAAAACAAATTAAAACTTGATAAAGAGGCTAAGAATTAAAATTAAAAATCAAAACATTGAGAGTCAAACTTGAAATATCATTAAATCTTAAATTGAAAAAAAATCAAATTCACAAAAGAATCCAAAACAAAAATTAAAATCAAGAGAGTGGGGACTTAATTTAAAAAAAAAAACTGAAAAAATTAAAAAGATCAAAATCAAAATCCACTATTTTAAAGCACTACTCAACCTGATAGGTTGACTCGTGACTTAAGGAACCCAGGGCTTAGGCAAGGTTAGGTTTCAAAAGAAATTGGTGGAGAATTGATTTAGTGTAAAGCGGTCAAAAAATCAAGTTGGCCCATGTCCTAGTGAATACAGGGCAAATGGAATCATAACATGGTCAAAATTCATTGACCATTTTTCTTTGTTTTTTTGTTCAAAATGATGTCATTTCTATTGTTTTATAAAACAAAAAGATTTGATTGGTGGTTTGTCGCCATCAGTTTTTTAATTGTATAATTTTTTTAACAATAGAAAGAGATGTAAAAAAGTTATTAATGCAACATAAAACAAAGAAAATTTGTGATTCAGGTAATTAAAAGAGATTCCTCGTGTTGTTGAAATGGCAACCCAAAAAGCAAACTAAAAATACCATAAAAGCGAGTATTTGATGCTTATATTTAATTAATCAATTTAATTTAATTCAAATAAAGTCTGGAAAAAAAAGTTATAGGTAACTTGTGTTTTTTCCAAAACAAATGGAAAATCCCATAAAAAGTTAGAGAGAGAGAGAGAGAGAGAGAGAGAGAAAACATTTGAAGATGAAACTAGAAAAAAATGAATTAAAAAAAGGAGAAAAAAACTAAGCAAATCCAGGTGAATCTTATAAATTCATGTTAATCTCTCAAAATTACAACCTGTTAAATTCCACATCTAGGTTAAACTAAGAAGTTGAATATCCAATAAATTTAATGTTGAAGGATAAGATGAATTAATTTAATTAAAAACAAACCAAATTCCTTCTAAAAGAGTAAGATTTAAAAAAGAGTACAAAAAAATCGAGGGAATACCAAGACAATTTAACATTGAATGATAAAATAAATTAATTTGATCTAATTAAAAAATTTCTTTTAAAAGAGGTAGATCTAAAAAAGACAAAAAAATCAAGGTAACTCATGTTACTTTAAAAAAGTATGAAAAATCCCATCGGAAGATGAAACAAATATCGGATGATGAAACCAAAAAAATGATATTAAAAAAAAGAAAACAAAAAACAAATCAAACCCGAGCGAACCTCGTAACCTCGGATTAATAACTCAAACTCATAACTCGTTAAGCTCTAAACCTGGGCTCAATCAAGAAAGTCAATACCCGACAAATTTAATGTTGAAGGATGAAATCACAAAATAAAATTAAACTAAAAAGTTTTAAGAGTAAAAAAAATAGCAATAAAAAATTTAAGGATTAAATTCGATATAAGTTGGGTAATTTGCCAGGTGTGTGGGACTGACATGCCATGCTTACTAGCACTGGGCCTTTCTCATTTTTCTTAATTATATTTTGCAAATATTTTTAATTAATCTTCTCCCTCTTTTCTATGTATTTTTTTAGTTTATTTTATTTTTTATTTCAATTTCAATAATACCCTTTTTATTTTTAAATTGTTTTGTTCACATTTTTTAAATTGTAGTTATTTTTTAATTATTGTATTTTTAAAATATTTCAAAGAGATTGTTGTAATTTATATGTGCTTTTTCTTTTATATTTGATATAAATAAACTATATTTGTATGATGTATTTAAAAAAAGTTGTGTTGTTCTTGGTGCAAAAATAGCTTTTAAGATAAAAAATAAAAATAAAAACACATAAATTCAAAAGAAAAGTGAGTGTCAAATATTTGAATACTCGTCTAAATAATATGGTACGAGACATTGAGGAAAACTAAGGATAAAAATAGAAAATAGAAGTTGTCATCTAGTTTTATGATAAATAATAACCCTAACTAGTCTTTAGAGTTTTAGGTAAGGGGGTTAGTTATGCTAAATAATAAATAATCATCTTAAAGTATCATACCTAAAGCAAATTGTATTGTGCTTGCTTCTAAATAATAAAAATATTTATTATGCTCTTGCTAAAATTGGTCTAAATGGTATGTGTATTCTCATGAAGATGATCACTAAGTCAAAGATAATGATTTGAGATCTAATCCTAACAACAAGGTTAAGTCCTAATTTTTAAAACACGAATGTTGAACTTCATTGGTAGAATACTAATTTATTATACAAAAGAAAAATAAATAAAAAATAAACCTTTAAACTCACGAATCAAACTTATATATTTTTTTTATTTTAAATGATAAGTTGGTATAACTTTGAAAACAAGTTATTTTTTTCAACTTTTGAAAACAAGGCCCATTTATTAATCTTACTACCTTGGGTTAAGCCTAAATCACATAAAAATATCTATTTTTTATTTTTTTATAAGAAACTAACAAAGTTTTATATCTGATTTACAAGATTAAACTCGTTGAGTGACTATAGTGCCAATGGATTGATCATTCGATAAAAACCGTTGACAAAAGCTAAACTCGTTGAGCGACTATAGTGCTAATGGATTGATCATTTGATAAAAACCATTAACAAAAGCTAAACTCGTTAAGCGACTATAGTGCCAATGGACTGATCATTTGGTAAAAACCATTGACAAAAGCTTTTATATATTTAGGTATATATTTGAAAAATATTCCCACCACCTTTAAAACCCTCATTCATGAGCATATTAACATCCACATAATTGAAAACCAACGAAACATCATAAATCATTCCAATCAGTATGTCAGGCTCAAAATCAAACTTTATGAGTTTGGCCAGAATATACTAGAATCTAACCTAGCAACAGCAGCGCGTGATTTCCACGCGCTAGAATAATTGATAGTGCTAAGTTGGGTTGCACATGCTCTTCACGTGTAGAAATAAACTTGCAAAAAAAAAAAAAAGAAGAATCTTTAGGCTATGATTTGGATAGAATTTTCTGGTTATTTAAGGTGAGTTTGAGTTTGATTTTTTGGGTGGATAGGCACTATGATGAGATGAAGATCATGGTTGTTACCAGGTTGAGATCGAGCTTGTTAGATCCGGGTTGAAGGATTGGGTTCTCTAAGTTGAAGGGATGGATTTTTTGGGTGGCTTCGTCTGGAGGTTTGCTAGATCGAAAGGAAATGATATTTGTCATTGTTATGGTTATTGGATCGGTGAAAGATGACTAGTGATGGGGCTTGGTTCGCGTGGAAAAGATGGATTGTGGATTGTGTCACTATGGCTAGAGTGAAGATTATAGCTTTGACGGTTGATAAAGATTCGGTTGCAGCTTAGTTGTTTGGCTTTGAGGGCTGATAAAGATTTTCTAAATCCAATTTTATTTTATTTTATATTTTTAGTTTTTCTTGATTTTTTTATAGGTTTAAAAAATCGATTATGATAGCTATCATCTCTTTACAATATTTACAGCACAAAATTATTGAAAAATTATTTTTTACTTTGTATAATGAGTTTGTAGAGAAACACAAGAAAATATTTGAAAAGAAACATTGTTTTGAGAATACTTAAAAAGATAAACTTGAGAGGTGACTAATCTCGACTGGAAAATTAACAATGAGTTAACTTAAAAGATAATCAACCTCAACAAAAAAAATCTAAAAGGGATAGACTCAAAAGGCGACTAACCTTAACAAGAAAACTAAAATGGTCAATTTGAAAGACGACTAACCTCAATAAAAAAAAAAATTAGATCAACTTGAAAGGTGACCAACCTCAGCAAAAAATATAAAATAGGTCATCTGGAAAGGTGACCAGCTTTAATTAAAAAATCTAAAATGGTCAACTTGAGAGGCGACCAATTTCAATTGAAAAATCTAAAATGGTCAACTTGATAAGCGATTGACCTCAATATAAGATCTAAAATGGTCAACTTAAGAGGAGACCAACCTCAACAAAGAAAATCTAAAGTGTGTCAACTCGAAAGGTGTCCAAACTCAATTGGAAAACATAAAATTTGACCAACCTTAACAAGAAATCTAAAATAGGTCAATTCCAAAGGCGACCAACCTCAATTGAAAAATCTAAAACGGACAACCTGAAAGACGACTAACTTTAATAGAAAAACTAAAATAGTTGACTTAAGAGACGACCAACCTTGACTAGAAGACTTGAGAGTTCTTTGCTACAGGATTCAACCAAAGGTGTCTTGATTATAGACTCAATATGAAGTTTTTATCTATATTTCCATCATAAATTGACCTTTGAACTAGATTTTATATATGAAACGAATACATTTAAGACACAATAAATACCATGATAGCTATACAAATCAAATAGATCAAGCAAAATATCAAGAAACCATTGCTTATATTATTAACATATGTGAGATGTTGTTAAACAACTGCAACAAGGAAAGATTATGGTGTGTGTGTGGAGTGAGATGGTGATATAACAAAATATGAGGTTATGTGGGCTAGTAGTGGCAAAAACAATTAGGGAGAAACAAAGTACTAAATAATTAATTAAAAAGAAAACCATTCAAAGTCCCAAAATCCTAAAAAAATGTTAATTAAAACCCTAGACTAGAAGCAAAACATTATGATTAAAACCCGATAAAAAAAACCCAACCTTGAACATAAAAAAAAAACAATTTAACACAACAAATGAGGAAACATAACAATAAGAGATTTAAGAGTAGAGACCGAAGACTAGAAAGTTGCTAGCGAGAGAGATCGAGAGAGTGTATGAGTAGGGGTAGGAGTGGGGGGGGAGGAGGGTGAGGAGGTATGCAACTGCGTTAGTGAGGTGCTAGTTTAGGGTTTGAGAATTTTTTTCATTTTATACTTAATTTTTAGCTTTTATACTCTATTTGGTTTTGATTGAACATGTTTGATTTTGTTCGATTCAGTTTGGTTTGTTTTAGATTTTTGAAACAAAATTGACTCAGATTTCTTTGGATTTTTAATCTTTTTTTTTTGTTTGGTTTCTTTGGCTTAGTTTTTTCAATTATTTTCTTAATTGGTTGATTTTTTTTAACACCCCTATTCCAACACACATATTTGTGTTTTTATGAACATAGTTATAAACCTTGGCCTGACTTAAAGAGATTCGCCGATTCAGAACTTGGCCTAAACCGAATTTTATTTTGAACTAGATTGTTTTTACCAAACTGACATCATTTCATTAAAAAACATATGAAACAATGTTGTTATAATTAAAAAAAATTAACCAGTCAAAAAATAAGTTGACTAGTCAACAACTAGTTAACCCAATCAACCCATTACTTGGGCCTTGGGTTGCTTTATAACTATATTTATGAGAATCATGTATAGTGGAAAGGGTTACTCTTCAATTTTTATTAGTTTGGGTGAAAGGAGGCTTTAAAAAAAAAAAATCATCACTTCATTCTTACATAAAAAAAAAGAAAAAAAATTCTTTGAAGAAAAATCCATCTTTTATAGGCTGTTTGAAACGAATTCTTTACGTGTTCAATTTTAATTCAATTTATAAATCAATTAGATTCATATACTTGGAAGAGATAGATTCAATTTATTTTATTTTCTATATTACCTCGTTACATTTATTTTATTCATTTAAAGGTCTAAAAAAAAAAAGTATTTTAGAAAAAACATTATTTTTTTAGAGGTTGAATTTCATTTAAAAATCAAAGAGGTTAGCTTTTTATTTACTTTTGTATAATTTTTAGAGATTGAATTCCCTTTAAAATTCAATTATTTATTGACATTAAAAATAATTTCAGATATAAAATATTAAAACCACTCAATTTGACTCAATTTAGAAAATTTCATTCATGAATAAACTCCATTTTGTAAATATAAGAAAACTAATCTCTCACACTAAGATTCATAGAAAATATTTAACAGGAAGATATTTTTTTATAGAATGTTAAGGCATAATAGTTTTACATGATTCATTTATTAAAAAAACATCAATTATTAGATTTATGTGATTTATTAACTATATCCACTAATTAAATGCATGAGATACTTATTCGCTTGTTGATATTTTTTGATAAGTGAATTATATAAGAGATTAACATTATTCATTTTTTTATGAAATAAAAAAAAAATATATAGAAATAAAAAAAAAATAATTTTCCAAAAAAGAGAATCTTCCCCTGCAATCCCCTCCATTTATATATGCAAACTTGCACATCTGGACCGAAGTGCGTCTTACGCAACCTACAACTGGCGCGTGTTGAAAAACATGCGGAACTTTCACTCACAAGCCATAAAGGGTGAATCGATCATCAAGATTGCAGTTTATTGAAAAGAGTATCCAATTTTTGAAAATTATTATTCTGCCCTTGTAGTTGTGTAAAAATAGTTAATTAATCCATTGAATTTAGAAAATCTAATAAGCTTGAGCTAATGAACTAATTGGTTTGGAATATCAATGAATATAAACCATATTTTCAAATATTTCTTAAGAAAATATCATTAAAATAACTAAATAATCCTTATATTTAAATTGAGGCTAATACATATTTATGATAATTATTTCTCTTAACAATTATTATTAGGAGTGAGCAAAAAACCCGATTAAACTTGAAAAAAATAACCGTGAAAAAAACTTGATTAAAATTTTGAAAAACCAACAGTTTCGGTTTTATAAGCCTGAAACCGAAAAAACCGAATCGAACCCAAACCGAAAAAAACCGGAAAAACCGAGCCAAACCGGAAAAAACCGAGCCAAACCGGTTTTTGTCCTAAAAAACCTAACCGAACCAAAAATGAACCGGTTTCGGTCCGGTTTGAACTGGTTTCGATTTTTTTAAAAAAATATATTTCAGTTTAGTTATTTTTTTTGATAAAAACCAAATCGAACCGAAAATTATCACCTCTAATTATTATATTAAAAATATTTATATTTATTTGTTTTTTCATGTTCATAATCAAGTTCGAGCTCAATTAGAAAAATAAAAAAACCAAGCATGAATATTATTCCAGAGCTCGTTATAATACTCAACTTCAGCAATTTAATTTAATCTACATGAATCAACCTGGATAATTTAATTATTCTTCATTTATAAAAAAACCATTCGACATAGACAAATAAAGAGACTATAACTCACAGAGTTTCAAGACTACGAGGACTAACTTATAAACGTAAAAACAAATCCGGAAAGATTACTTCTGAGTCACTAACCCTTTATCCCTAGATTTTCCCCTCCAAATTTTCTTGTTGGTTTGTCTCTATCGCGGTCGCTCTCTCTCTCTCTCTAAGCTCCAGCTCAGGGGAGGTCCCATCCCATGGAGTCGTTCTCTTTCTAGGGTTTCTTTACTTCCTCCACCAAACACAAAATTGAGAGAGAGAGAGAGAGAGAGAGAGAGAGAGAGAGAGAGAGAGGAATGTTGGAAAACATTTGGCCATTTCCTTCCTTGCTGCAGTGATTTATTTTAGGGTTTTGTTAGTTATTGTTGTATATAAATAGAATAGCGTAATGCCGGCTCATCGATCGAAGCAGGATGAAGCAGCAAGGCAGGTGCGGCGAGACCCATACGAAGTCCTTGGCGTCTCCAGGAACTCCTCTGACCAGGAAATTAAGTCCGCCTACCGTAAAATGGCTCTCAAGTATGTTTTTTTTAATTATTATTTTAAATTGGTTGAAGATTTATTTTTAATTTTACATAGTCTTTTTTGTTAATTTGGACAGCTTTTGTGATTGAATCTTCATTTAATTCTAAGAGTGCGTCAACGAAATAATTTAATAGGGTTTTACAGGATGATTAATTATTGTTTAAGCAAAAAATAGAGGTAAATAAAGGTTTTTTGTGACATTATTGGGGTTACTGTAATTATTTCCTAGTGCAAGTGCAATGTATGACTTGTTTGGAAAGCAAGATTTGATTTATTATAGATATGATGGAAAACAGAATAAAGAGCCGAACTTGGAGTAGTTAAGTAGCACAATTGGGTGGCAATGGAACTTTGAATCACTACTAGTTCTTATAAGATACCCACATACATTGAGGTTGAAAATGCCCTCTATTTTTCTTTTCCATTGTTTCTTCCATTGCTAATCAAGGTTGGAAAATTCTCTTTCGCCTACTATTTCAGGTACCATCCTGACAAAAATGCAAATGATCCTGAAGCAGCTGATATATTTAAAGAGGTTACATTTTCCTATAATATATTGGCTGATCCAGACAAGAGACGCCAATATGACTCTGCTGGTTTTGAGGTGAGGAATTTTGGCAGTGGATGAATAATGTTTTGGATTCAAATGTTAACATAGATTATTTTCTTCTTTTTGAAATGATGTGGTTCATTCTGCAGTTTTTGGGGCTATCCAGATACCAGCCATTTCAATTTCTTGTAGAATTGTAATCATTTAGTTTTATATGTGTTTTATATGATAATGTAATGCGAAGCATGATCTTGCTGTCATATGATCAGGCTGTTGAATCAGAAAGTCAAGAACTTGAACTGGATCTTTCAAGTTTGGGAGCTGTGAATACTATGTTTGCGGCACTCTTTAGGCAAGTTTATAATGAATTTATGCGATGTTAATCATCAAAATAATTTTTTTAAAAAAATTATTTTGGAATAATTAATTTTTTTTTTTAATTTTGGAATAATTCTCATGAGTTATGATGATTGTGATGGTTTGTATTGATTTTTATTTGTACTGTTTCTTTCATGATAGTAAACTTGGAGTACCAATTAAGACCACTATATCAGCAACTGTTTTGGAGGAGGCGCTTAATGGTGTGGTTGATATTCGTCCACTTTCACTTGGGGAACCTATTTCTAGGAAGGTGAGGTATTTGTTCTGGTTTGTGTGTCAATTTTTGTAATTGTGCTAGGTCTCATTGGAAAAACCTAAATTTTTAAACAGGTTGAAAAGCAATGTGCTCACTTCTATTCTGTCACGATAACAGAAGAGGAGGCAAGGGCTGGATTTGTTTGTCGAGTGCAATCGTCTGACAAAAGCAAGTTCAAGGTTAGAATAATCATAAACCTTTGGCACAAATCCTTCATGATTTAAGTCTGATGGTGTATTTTTCTCCTACTTTTTATTTTGTATGCCCAACTGTATTCTTGCTGAGCAAAGGATTTTAGCATCTTTGACTGAGGTAATGAGGTTAATGTTTGAGTAAGAAAGGAACATATCGCTTATTGGAGTAAACTTGGCAGTCATTGAACGTATTTTATGTCACCCTTTCCTTTTAAGTTTGTGTGAGATTTGAATGGAATCAAGGAGTAATCATCACTTTCTGTTTGCAAGACACACAGAGGACACCTTCTGATGAAGGGCTTGTCTAGTGTTACTTTCAGTCACTGAGCAAAGGATATTGTTGGAAAAATCATTCCTCTCTTTATTTCCTTTAGAAAATAGTCTTTTTTCCCCTTTTGAGATTAAATGATGTTTTCTTCAAAAAACTGACTCATGGTGGAATGCTTTGTAGAGGCCCAAAAGCTGCCATGCAGCCACTGTACATCAATACTAAACCAGTTGTAAGAATGAGCCTTTTCAAAGAAATGGCTTTAGAGATTTCTTGTTCAATTCATTTAGTGTGCAAATTACAGATTATGATATTGCAAAGCTGCCTGATAGGGTCAAAAGAGCATACTGAATGTTTGTTTTTAATTGGAGTTCTGAAAATGCCATTTGTGATTGAATGTTCCTTAGTATGGATGCTCATGTTTTTTACTCAAAAGCAACAGAAGTTGGTTCAAGGATTGTATGCTCTTAGTTTGGGTTTGTGGTGCATTTAAGCTTGTATGATAGCTAGTCAATTGTGAATTGCACCATATAATGGCAAGTTTCTAGGGAAAAGTTGCAAAAAGCTATCATGTGGTTGGCGCATTTGCAGTTATTGAACAAGTTTCAAATTTTTAAACTTCAGATGCCCATGTTTTCATATGTTGCATTTGCCATTTCTCATTAGTTAAGTTTGCTAAATTAAGTCCAACTTTTTTCTTCTTCTAATTGCTATAATTTCTATCAATTGATAAAATTTATGTTATCAACCTCAATCTTGATTACTTATCAATACTCGTGGTTTCATTTGTTTCATTTGCCCTTTTCCATTAGTTATGTACAGAGCACTCTATTCCTTGGATGGTTTTCTTGGTATTATAAAAAGTAGTGTATTTCTTTCTTTTTTCTATGAATGTATTTCATTTTTTTGTTGTTGTCCAAGGCAGTTGGATCATAAAATATAAATAGTGACACATTTCATGCACAGGAAGTGTCTGTTACAGTGTTGAATTAAATGTTCAATTGTATGAAATTAAAAATGTAAAAAGTTTGAGGTTTTATATCTAGCAACTTAAATGACAAAAAAGGCAGATGCTATCAGAGAAAATCACAAGTCACTGAAGTGCCAAATTCTCAGTCTCCGAAGTGCACATGTGCCAATCCACAGGGTACTATTTGTATTTTCCCAAATTTTCTTCAGAACAAATGACACACATTGCAATATGTGACAGTGTGTAGAGAGGTATATTTTTGGTAGATTGGTATTCTGTAGTTTTTAATGAATAATAGAGAGCTTTTTTACTCAAGGTTGCCTTTCATTGCTTCCTCACTAATAGTGGTACTTTTCATTGGTTGGAAGCACACGTAAAAATCTGTGGCCAATTCAACAAAATCAGCATAGTTGACTGGGCGTGATAGGTGTTAAAGCTTTGAATGTAATTGATTGTGAATTTATTGACAAGCAGGAGCTGTCTGATTTAATATTTCCTATAGGAAAATATTGGGTTCTTGACTGCTTGGTCTGTTTGGGCATTATGACTCTCTTCAAGAGAGGAGTTTACTGGTCTCCTATGTTGGTGCTGAATAAGTGCTGCAATGGAGATGACAACCCCAATTGTAGAGAGTCTCCTTTTTTCATAGTTAATAAGGAATGAAAGAAGATATTTGGCTTCCTAAGTTGATGCTGAAAGAGTTTCCTGTAAACACTGTCTTTTGACTCATATGGCCTTGCATTTTCCTTAATCATCATAATTGATTTTCTTTAGCTCTGTTGGAAACATCTATTTTTTTGCATTTGTTTTTTTCTTCACCTTTCTGTAGTGATGGAGAATCTGATATACCTTCTCTTTTGGAAGCAATGAATTTAGATTTCTTTTGGTTATGTTCTGGGACATGGAAATCTGTTCCTGGATACTACTTGATAAAAAGAATCAGGGAGTCGAGAAGTATCAGAAATGGGTATGGGAGAAACCAAGAAAATTAATTGTTTTTTTTCTTTGCGGGGGCGGGTTGAATGGGATGGAGAGTGATCAATCTAAAAATTGAACTTTCATTCATCAATGACTATCTCTGAACAATAATTCTTGCTCTTATGTGAGTAATGAAAACCCTAAACCCAGAATGATAGGATAATGATTGGAAGTAAAAAACCAAAAGACAATTACTAGTAGTACAAAATATAACTCTCTAAAATAACTAGCTACATAAGAAAATCTTCAATCATTCTCTATCAGTTCTTTCCTTGCAAGGAAAAAGAAGACCTCCTGGCCTTTATGGGATACAGATTATATGCCAAATAGTCCATCTTTGCCTTTCAATGACTTTGTGCTGTTGGAGCAGATTTATGAGCCTATGTAACTTGAAACTGTTTCTTATGGGCATTTTGTTGGAAACCTTGGCAAAAAAGAAAAAGAAAAAAACTGATTAAAATGTTTATATGAAAAATGTCTCTTCCTGGATTGTTTTAGTTTTCTGACAACCAGTCCAAAAGTTTCTCACACCATAATTATAAGACCAGAGTTGAGGGTCGACCCAGCCTAAGGCCTAGGTCAACCCAAGATTGTTTTCTAAAAATCCTTAAAAGACATCATTTTGGTAAAAAAAGACTGGGTTTTTCCACTAACCTGACTAGGCCAAGCCTTGGGTCGGTGGACCACTAGGTCGACCTGACAGGCTGGGTCTTATAACCATGTCTCGCACCCTCCTCATTGCTTTCAAACAAATTTCAGATTCCCACAATTCTTATTTCATTTTTAGCAGTTTCATGTAGTGAGTTCTCAAGTGATATCAAGTACGTAATTTTCTCCAACTATAACTTATGCATGAAAAATGATCATTAGGCATACTGATTGAGTGTCTTTTGTACAGTTATTGTATTTTGATCAGGAAGAAAGTGGTGGAGGATTAAGCCTTGCTCTACAGGTATGATGCACTTTCCCCCATCTTTTTCTTTTTCTTGTTGGTTGATCATCTTAAATCAAAGCCAACAGTTCCATATTCTTACTTTGATTCTAGTCTTGGATGGATCTTAAAGAACATTATGACTTCATTTATCATATTACGACCAGCAGATTGGAGATCTTCCCACAAAAGAGATTTTAGATCTCTCTCTAGTGAAGTATAACTGACTAGATCCCTAATTATGACGGACACCACTTGGTCAAAAGGGGAGCTACCGTTGACGAAGTTCTTTCTGGAATTGATTTGCCTTTGCATGTTTGCCATGTTTTTAGCTCAATAGAGTCTAGTTTAATATTCTTGACTAAACACATTCAATATCATTACATTTAACCTATTTTTACTGGTTTGCTTTTTGGTGTAGGAAGACAGTGCTAAAACAGGAAAGGTTACATCTGCTGGAATGTACTTTCTATGTTTTCCTGTATACCGGCTGGATCACACTGTCAACTCTGTAAGCTGATGATTTAAGAGATCAGTGTCAAGTGTCATCTTTGATATTTGTCTTTTATTTGATTCATTCATCCTCATTTTGGCTGTGGAATTGTTGTGGTTTCAGATTGCAGCTGCAAAAGATGCTGATGCTGCTTTCTTCAAAAAATTGGATGGGTTTCAGCCATGTGAAATATCTGAACTGAAGGCTGGCACCCATGTTTTTGGTGTCTATGGTCAGTTCTCAGATTTTTCTTGTTGTTTAGGGAACTATGCTTTGATAATATATGTGCGGATGGGCTGACAGCATCCTTCTGGTCCTGGCTCTTTCTTCCAGGTGACAATTTTTTTAAAAGTGCAAGTTACTCAATAGAAGCTCTTTGTGCCGCACCTTTCATGGAAGAAAAAGCTAATCTCAGAGCTGTTGAAGCTGAGATTCTTGGAAAGAGGGTAGAAATATCCAAGTTTGAAACTGAATATCGAGAGGTTTGCACTTGACTTCAGCAGTCTATATTTGTCTGCTCTTGCCTCTCTTTGTTAGTAATTTTTGTGGCCTTTCGACAGGTATTGGCACAATTTACCGAGATGACCAGTAGATATGCACAAGAGATGCAAACAGTGAGTTTAACTTGTCAAAATTTGTTGCTGATATCTACATGCAGATGAGGTATGAATAGATTGATGTTTTCTGAATTTTCACTTTTGATATTGGTTTTGCAGATTGATGAGCTTCTTAGACAAAGGAATGAAATTCATGCCTCCTACACCATTGCTCCGCCAATGAAGCGGAGTTCAAGTAAAAGCAGGAATAAGGGTCCCTTCAGGGAGACCAAAGAAGATGCACAAGTGAGAGATAAGAAACCTACAAGGGATAGATCTAAGAAGAAGAAATGGTTCAACATCCACTTAAAAGTTGACAAAAGAAAGCCTTGCTAAATATGGTAAGATCTGCGATATTTGCTTTTTCTTATTGCATGTTGTGTCTTTGCCTTGGACAGTAGTTTAATTGTACTCCTGCTGTGAATGCAAAATCTTAGCTGGATACAGGAGGCTGAATCTGATGCACTAGGGTTAATGGATTAACTGTCTGCACACATTAATTTGCTTGTGTTCTGGCGCTAGTGCTAGTAAAGTATGAGGTTAAGCAATTTCTCGACCATGAGTGGTCATTCTATTGTTCTGCCATGTGAAGTGCAGATGGTGGTTTTGTCTTGCGGTCATGTTCTGCCAGGTTGTAAGAATGACAGCATCTCGTTGATATTGTAAAATTCCTTCCTTTGTGCACTCCTTTTGGTCATTCTATTGTTCTTTCCCCCAGATTGTAGGAACACGTACTTGTAAATTGCATTAATTATTCATGAAGATCCTCTCATCAACGTTTGGCAGCAGGGGTTCTGTTTTTAAAATGGAAGATAATAACCGTATCATGCACATGTTCTGTACTGTCCAAGTGGGACAATAATTGGTTGGTAGTTAGGTCACTTTGATTTCAACTTTTCCGTCGTGAAAATCCGTTGTTACTGATAGCGCAACCATAGGCAGTGGCATCTTTCTTTCGTTGTTCTGTTACTCAGCTATCCAAGTTAATTTAATGTTATTCAGAAAAAACCGACTTCTAGAGGTTCTCTCCCTCTCCCAGCCAGTGTGTTCAATGATTTGTCAATGGTTTTTTTCATCGAGAACGAAACCTAGCAGTCAGTGTTTTCCATGGGCATCCTGTGGAAATCTAGTGCAAGTTGAAGGAAGGTGGTGATCTAGAAATCACGTCTATAAACTGATGGCATGCGTCATAATCATGATCACATTAAATTCTTAACTCCATTAGATGATTCTTAATCACACTATCTTACATTACATTATTTTTTACCAAATATATGGACAGTGAAAACTTTTTCCCCTCCTTGCGTAGATGATGCTTTGAAGGTTACAACTACGTACATCTTGGATATGTCAGCTTCTGCATTCGTAATATACGGATCACAAACAGTGCTGCTTTGGAAGTGTATTATCATTCACCAAGTGTGCGTGCTTGATGTATATCATGTTGAAGGATGCATCTGTTTCGCTCAAGAGAAATAATAGAAACAACAGTAAGACTTCCCTAATCACAATCATGGACCCTTCTCTTCCAACTAAAGCTGCCAATGATTACCATTTCTAATTAATCTTGGCAGCGTTGAACTGGTCGCACCTATGCCTCACCTCCCCCTTCTTCCCTGTCTTGATCTTATAAATGCTAACTTTCTCCATTCCATGTGCAAAAGCTTCAAAGAATGCAGTCTCATTTGCAGCATACAAGTCTACGAAGGGCTTGGTCCTCCTATCCACAGAAAGGGCTTGATCTGTTGACAGCAACCCTAACCCCCTCTGCAGATTTTTATAGTACATATTGTCAAATTTCCCTGGTGTCATCACGTCATTATAAGCACTCATAGTTGGGTCCTTGGTGTAATTTGCGCACAATTTCCTTAGCCCTTCTGCATATTTGGGGTTGTATGCAGGGTCAATCTCTGAAGTCTTGCTGAAGTTAAAAAGCCTGTGACTAAATTCTTTGCAATGGGAAAACCCTATCGTATGAGCGCCGACCAAAGCCACCATTTCTTGCACTGAAAACCCTTTGGAATAAAAAAGGGAGATGATATCTGACAATGGCATTGTTGGTTGAGCAATATTGCCTTGGACAAGAGAGGCGTTGGATACCAGGCCATCTTTGCGTCCTAGACGCACATGGTAGTAAGGACCTCCCACCATTGTGACAAGGTCGCGTGCAGCGGTGGCTAGAATGTCAGCACAAGAGACAATGCCGGGGCACTGGAGCTCAAGGGCAGTCTTCGCACGAGTGACAAGGTCATAGGCATCTCCAGGGATGGACTGGTCGATGTCAGCATCACGTTCAGCTTTGTTGAAGGATGTGGAGGTGATGAGCAAGGAGCCATCACAGCCTTCCACCATGCAGTCGTGGAAGAAGAGGCGAAGAACGCCAGCAGCAGTGGTGGGGCTAGCAATTTGCTTGTCCGAGACGATCTGTTCCATGATAGAAGCGAATTGTGGGCATGTTTTGTTGTAATAGTCGACGGAGAGTCTGGACTTTGAACATAGAAAGAACATGAAGAAAAGAAGTAATATGAGGAGATTATGGCCAGGAGATGCCATGGTGCAAGGTTTCTGAAAGATATGATGGAGTTAACGATGGGAAATTGTTAAATCATGTGAAGGATGATGGATTAAGGGAAATTAACAAGGTAGAGGATCAGTGAAGGATGTACTTTTTGGTTAATTGTGGAAGAGAGGCTTTGGAGGAAAAAGAATGGACAAGTTTGGACGAGAGAGTTTTGACGACTTCAAGGGATTATTATATTAATTAATTACCGCAGGAATTTTCATAATATACATGAGAAGTTATTATAGCTTTTGTCTAGATAGGTGGCACCACCGTGGCACGCCCTTTTTCGCGGGCCGACCAACTTTTTAGCAATGTAAAAAAAACAAATTTCAGCGAAAGAAAATTTTCTTATGACTCAAGTGATAGATTATAAATCATTCTGAATCTATTAAGATAGTAATGAAAGTAAATGAATCGACTAAGAAAAAATTACTCTTGTTAAAAGAAAAAGAAATTATAAAGCTTTTTTTTAGTGAATCCAAGCTTTTTTAGTGAATTTTAGTGAATTCAAGTTAGCATGACAAACTTCTAACATAGATTGTGAAAGCAAATCAATGTAAAAAAAATAAAATAAAATAACGATAATCAATTCCTAACAATCCAAATTATAAAACTAAAAGAAAAAAATAGTCAATAAAAATGAGCTCAAAAAAATAAAACATCTGCAAATTCAGGTAAGGCCACCAAACTTAGCAAGTTAGATTATGCAAACGAGATAACCTAATAAAAGAAAAAACTAAAAGAATATCGAAGCTTAATTTTAAAAATAACATAATTTTGAAGGATGATACAAAAAAATATATAAAAAAACCAATCCTAAAAAAATACTTGAGTTAACTAGCCGAACTTGCTAGCTAAGTCATGAGATTGAGATAATCTGATTAAAAACATAGTTATCAAACCCGGCCGGGGTTGACCCGGCCAAGGGGCCGGGTTCTGGGTTTCATGGGTCAACCAGGATCAATCTAGAAAAATTAAAAAAAAATATTTAAGTTTTAATATTTTATATGAAAAAATTAAGAAAAAATCCATGTGAATATAAGCTATACATCTTGTAAATAATAAAGTTTAAAAGAATATTTTAATTTTTTTATCCCACATTGAAAAGATACTATGTTATCTTTTTAAGTTGAAGTTTTTAAACAAAAAAAGTTTTTTATTCTACATTGAAAAAACGTAACTTTTTTCTTGTGAACATAAAGTATATATATTAAAGAGTTTCAAATTCCACATTGAAAAATTAACTTCTTTCTTGTGAATATAGAGTATATATACTAAAGAACTTATAATCCCACATTGAAAAGATATTATGTTATCCTTTTAAGTTGAAGTATTTAAACCAAAAAGTTTTTTTTATCTCATATTGAAAAAACGTAACTTTTTTTTTTCTTGTGAACATAGAGTATATATATGAAAGGGTTTCAAACCCCACATTGAAAAAATAACTTTTTTCTTGGGAACATAGAGTATATATACTAAAGGGTTTCAAATCCAACATTGAAAAAAAAGTAATATTTTTCTTGAAAATATAGAGTATATATACTAAAGAATTTCAAATCCTACATTGAAAAAACATACTTTTTTCCTGAAAGGGTTTCAAATCCCACATTGAAAGAATAACTTTTTTCTTGGGAACATAGAGTATATATACTAAAGGGTTTTAAATCCCACATTGAAAAAATAAAATATTTTTCTAATAATTATATAGTGAACTTTAAAAAGTGTTAATAACTAACTAAAAAAAATATGAAAAAGAGGTGTAAAAAAGAAAAACCACATTTGAAAAGAAAAAAACACCAGGTTTTGTCCAGGTTCGCCCGGGTCTCCTGGGTCATGGGTCGACCGGGTTTTGCCGGGTTGTTGCACCAGTCGGTCTTTTAACAAACTCGGACCGATCTAGCCACCGGGTCCCGGGTCGACCCGTCGGGTCGGTTCGGGTTTAATAACAATGATTAAAAGAAAATTGAAGAAAATCACGAAGCCTATTTTTTAAAATAAAAAACGTCAAAGGATGAAATTGAAAAAAAAATAAATGAAAAAAAAACGATGTTAACTTTTTAAACCTGTGACTCAAGTTACTAAACCGGAAGCACTCCATCTAGAAAAATCACAAAACCCAATTCATAACAATTTTGAAGGATAAAATTAAAAAAAAATCAATTATACAAAAGGATAAAAAAAAACAATTAAGAGAATGATGATCAAATTTGAAATAAAAAATAAATAAAAGGACAATCTAGAATTTTGAATTAAAGAGAAAAATGAAAAAGAAAAATTAAATTCATAACAAGATCCTAAAATAAGAAAAATCAAAACCAAAAGAATGAGAATCATATTTTAAAAAATTAATAAATTATAATTATAGATTTAATGATGAAATTAAAAATAAATAGAAACTTGACAAAAGGACCAAGAACAAAAATTATAAATATAAAAAATGATGATAAAAGTTGAAATATCAGTAAATGAGAGGACAATTTTGAAATTTTGAATGGTTAGTGTGAATTTCAAGGGAGAAGAGAGAGAGATAAAAAAAGAAATAAGAAGTCATTGACAACACACCGTTGCGTAAATGACAATACAAGTTGCCCCATGCAAAATGAGACGCCTCAACGCCATCGCGAAAGTTGTTGTTTGGATGTTGTACGCGCCACCAAAAGACCGTGGATGCCTCCCTCTTATTGGTGCGTGCATTGCACATGTTAGTCAACTTTTGTTTTTTAATTATATTTTATATTTATTAAAATATTAAATTATCCCCTTAAGCGACTTGATAATAACTAAAAAACTAGAATGAAAATACAAAAAACCCCTGGATGCCAATTAAATAAGTTTTGTTTTTAAGAGTGATTTATTCAATGCCAATTAAATAAGTTTTGTTTTTAAGAGTGATTTATTCATTTCATCGTTCTTTTAAAATGCATAAAGTCCCATTTGTTTCCAATCAATTTGATAATAATTAATAAATCTTATGAAAAAATCACATTACCCTAATAGCTAATTTATCAATTTTTAAAAATAATAAATTGGTCAATACACTATTCTAATTATAAGTAAATTGGTCAATACCCTAATAGCTAATCCTCTCGTAATGAACAATGTTTTTCCCTCACAATTAGCTTTTGTTAATTAAGTATAAAAGAATATTTAAGTTACATGATTCATATTATTGGTAAATTGTTGATATTAGGCATAGAATATAAGAAAAAATTGAGCTACTTTCCCCTTAATATATAGAACTTTAATCTATTATTTTATTGAAGAAAACTGCAATTTAAAATCCCACTAAGATATAACTATGTTAAGGAGTTGACGTAGAAAATCTACTCATATCAATGAATTTTCTTTACAGCAATCATTATAGGAAAATATTTTTTTTTTCCTTGGAAACAGTGGTTTCTTCTGAATCATTAAACACTTTTTAAAATAAGGTAATTGAAATTGCTGGGCTGATCTTAAAATAAAAAAAAAAGTAGGAAGCTGGTAGGTTTTCTCATATTTTTTTGACATGGAATATTATGTTTATATTACATTATTTTATTTTTATTTGAAAGGGTCTTCATTGCACCCATATATAAGGTATTGCATATTACATTACACCTCAGAGGACTCATTATAATTTACCTTAAGATTTAAATCCTAAAATTAAAGAAATAGGACTTTCTCAAAGTCTTCCAATGACCCTGCAAATGGTGGTAGGCGCACCGATGATTTTTCAGCTATCAATTCCCACGTGACGCGCGTGGCATAATTGCTTAAGAGCATTGATATTTTCTCGAACTCTATTCTTCTTGTAAAATTGAATTATATCAGATTGAGATCCTCTTGTTTACTAGAACAATGTAATAGGTTTTCGACCCCCACTCAAAAATCTTAAATCAGACTTTTAAGAGTATTGAGATAATTTCTTTGTTCTTGGCATTTTAATTTTAATTTTAATTTTTTGATTTTTAATTTTTGATCTTAACTTATTATTTTTTTT